>MDTG01107933.1_pt1 | contig 39969 bp, 30 predicted proteins | sample 811421 | NCBI WGS metagenome assembly MDTG01 (sample SAMN05326645, study PRJNA326480) | marine metagenome | isolation source: seawater | place: Pacific Ocean: South East | collected 2011 | reverse complement strand
CGGAGGCCCCGCAAAGGCCCGTCCCGAAGGGTTTCGCCGGAAAAGCCGCATCTCGCGCGTTGCGCCCCTCGGCCGTAGCGATGGCTACTGTCACTCGGTCCGCACCACACGATCTGCGGCTTTTCCGACTGAAACGCGCTCCGCGCAGAGTTGTTCAGAGGTTCCCCAGAGTCGGCTCGAACTTGTCGCCCTCGGCGGTGGCACCACGGACTTCATCGATGAACGCCTGGTCGATGCGGAATTCCGCCTTGACCCGGCCGCGCCCCGGCTTGCGGTAATCGATGGTGCCGGACTTGTCCCAGACGATGAATTCACGACCCAGGTTCTTCATGGTCATGAGCATGTAGAACGGGTCGGTCATGGCCGACAGGCTGCCGCCGAAATGGGTACCCACAGTGTTCCGGTTGTACCAGCGAAGCTTCATTTCGACGACCATGCGGCGATAGTCGGGCGAGATCTCGCGCACGCCGATGCCCGTGCCGAGGTAAGGCGGATAGAGGTTGAACAGCAGACGCATTGCGAATGGTTTCATAGCGGACGTGCGGGTCGTTCGCCGCGCGGCGAGCGACGACGCGAATCGCGAAGTCGTGTCGGTCATTGTCCACCATCCCGGTCATGCGTGGCGATGAAGTACACGTTGAAAGGATCGTGCTCCAGCTTGTGGGTCCGGATGCTGGTGAATCCGGCCGCCCCGAGCATCGAGCGCGCCAGTTCCTCGCCCCACATCGTGCCCAGCCCCGGACCGCCCTGCCCCAGCGAGACCGGCGTGCAGTGCATGCACGAGATGGCGTAGAGCAGGGGTCCCAGCGGATGGTCCAGGTTGTTTTCCAGGTGGCTGGATCCGGCAATGTCCTGCATCAGGTAGACGCCGCCCGGCCGAAGCGCACGCGCAATGCCGTCGAGCAGCGCCTGCGGATCCGCCTGGTCGTGCACGGCGTCGAAGGACGCGATGAAATCGAATCGTTCCGGCTCGTCGAAGTCGCGCAGGTCGCGAGCCTCGAAATGCACGTTGTCCAGCCCTTCCTCGCGCGATCGCCTCAACGTGGGCTCGAACGCATCCGGGCAAAGGTCGTAGCCGATGAATTCACTGTTCGGAAAGCGCCGGGCCATTTCCACCAGGGCAAGACCGCGACCGCAGCCGGCGTCGAGCACGCGTATGCCCTGCTCCAGGCGCGCCTCGAGCCCGGGCACCATCGGGATGATGGTATCGAACAGCGCGCAGACAACAGTCTGGAAGCTGTCCTCGGCCATCACCTCGTGAAAGCAGGGATAGTCATCGTAAGGAAGGCCCCCGCCGCTGCGGAAACAATTCATGATCGGCCCCTCCATCCGGGCCATCAGCGGAATGAAGCGGGCCGTCACGGCCAGGTTGTCCGGTGACGCGCGCGCGTCAGGCAGGCCGCGTGCTCGGCCGGCAGGCAGAAGGTCTGCCCGGCCGGGTCGTATTCGACGATCCCGCTGGTGGTCATTACCGACAACCATTCGCGGACATAGCGTTCGGCCAGGCGGGTGCGATCGGCGAGCTGCTCGGAAGTCCGGCGACCGGCGGCCGCCATGGCGTCGAACAGTCCCAGTTGGTGGCCCAGCGCCACCATCACGACGACCGCGCCGTCGTTGATCATGCCGCCGACGCGCTCGGCGAAGCGTTCGGCGCGCGCCGGATCGGCCCCGGCCGGCGGGGCGGCGTTCGGGTCGGGAGTGATGCAGGTTGCGGTACTGGCAGTCATGGGTCGAGCTCCGTTGGATTTGAAACGGCGCCCAGATTAGGCGCGACGCGCGCCCGTCACTAAAGCCGAAAAAGCCCTAGAATGGTCAAATCGGACATTCCGGCCCCCCGAAACAGCGGATCCAGGGCCATGACCAGAACCGACACAGACCAGCGAACGGACAAAGCTTCCGAAAGGCCGCCGATAGAAATCGCGATCCTGGCGCTCCGCCAGGCGACCGCCTCGCCGATCTACGGCATGCAGGAAGTGCTGGCCGCGCCCGGCCGCGACTGGCCTGCGGTGATCGAAGGTCGGTCCGGTGAGTCCATGATCGATGTGCGGATCGCGTCGGCATCCGGCGAACCGATGGAACTGGCCCACGGCGCCTGGGTTCGGCCGACACAGGCGCTTCACGCCGATTATCGACCGGACGCGGTCTGCCTGCTGGAAGTGGCGGTCGATCCGGAAAGCGAACCCGACCGCCTGTTCGCCGACGAGATCGCGTGGTTGCGCGATTACCATGCCGACGGCGGCGTGGTCGCTACGGCCTGCACCGGCGCCATCGTGCTGGCCGAGACCGGGCTGCTGGACGGCCTCGAGGCCACCACCCACTGGGGTTTCTGCGACTACCTGGCACGGCGCCATCCCGGAATCGAAGTGCAGGCAGACCGCATCCTGCTCGCCACCGGCGAAGGCCAGCGGCTGATCATGGCCGGCGGCGGCACCTCATGGATGGACCTGGGGCTGTACCTGATCGCGCGATTCTGCGGCGGCGAAGAGGCCGTGAAGACCGCCAAACTGCATCTCATCGACTGGCACCAGGGCGGCCAGCAGGCCTTTGCGGCACTGGCCGCCACGCGCCAGACCGGCGACGCATCGATCGCGCGGACCCAGGCCTGGATCGCCCGCCATTACGACCAACCCTCTCCGGTGCAGGCGATGGCGGCATTGAGCGGTCTCAACGAGCGCACGTTCAAGCGACGCTTCCGCAAGGCCACGGGCATGACGCCGATCGAGTATGTCCTGACCCTGCGCCTGGAAGAAGCCAAGCAGATGCTGGAAGCCACCGACCAACCCGTCGAAGCGATCGCCGAATCGGTCGGCTACCAGGATGCGGCCTTCTTCAGCCGGAAATTCAACGCGCGGGTGGGCCTGACGCCGATGCAGTACCGCCGCAAGTTCCGCGGCATCCGGCGGCTTGCCGGCGGCTGACCCCGGCCGGGACGCCGAAAGCGTCCCCCTGCCGGTGTGATGATCAGGCAGGTTGCCGGGTTCGACCGAATTCAGTCGGATTCTTCGTCGTCGTCGACCTTGCCGTCGGTGGTCCAGTCGTTGTACCAGGACATCATGTAGAGCATCGTGCGCATGGCGTTCGAGGGCTTCGAGCCGGTGCCGTGGTACTCGCTGTCGAAGCGCATGAGTTTCGCCGGCACGCCGCGCATCTTCAGCGCCGCGTAGTATTCCTCCGACTGGGCCATGGGCGTGCGCAGGTCTTCTTCGCCGGTCATCACGAGCACCGGGGTGGAGACGTTGCCGACGTACATCAGCGAGGAGGTCTTCAGCCACGCGTCCGGGTCTTCCCAGAACGGCTTGTCGAAGAACGAGTAGGTGAACTGCGGGATGTCGGTGGTGCCGGCCATGCTCATCCAGTTGACCACCGGGCAGCGCACCGCGGCCGCGGCGAAGCGGTCGGTCTGGCCGATGACCCAGCTCGACAGCACCCCGCCGCCGCTGCAGCCGCCGACGTACATCCGCTTCTCGTCGACGTAGCCCTGCGCGACCACCGCGTCGATACCGCCGATCAGGTCGTTGTAGTCGACGCTCGGGTAGGCGCGATCGATGGCCTGGGAAAACGCTTCGCCGTAACCGGTGCTGCCGCGCGGGTTGGTGTAGAGCACCACGAAGCCTTCCGAGGCAAACGCCTGGTAGTTGAATACGAAGCGCCCCTCGTACATCGCGAACGGTCCGCCGTGGATTTCCATGATCAGCGGGTATTGCTTTTCCGGGTCGAAATCCGGCGGCTTGACGATCCAGCCGTGCGCGCGGTTGCCGTCCTCGGCTTCGAACCAGATCTCCTCGTGGACGCCCAGGGTCTTGCCGGCCAGCAGGTCGGCGTTGACCGAGGTCAGGCGTCGCGGCTGGTCGTCGCCGCGCAGGCCGAACGCGTGGATGTCGCCCGGCTCGTGGAAACTCGCCAGCACGCCGACGCCGGTGGCGCGCGAGGCGTCGAGCGAATCCAGCTCCAGCGTGTGCTTGCCCGTGGTCACCGGTTCGACGTCGCCGTCGAGACCGGCGCGGAAGACGTTGACGTAGCCCTCGTCCTGGGCGGTGAAATATATGCCGCGGTCGTTGCGCGCCCAGAACAGGTTGCCCGGCGGCCGGTCGAACTCGTCGGTCAGCAATCGACGGTCGCTGCCGTCGGCGTCCATCACGTAAAGCCGCGGCATTTCGTAGGTCTTTTCGGTCGCCGGGTAGCCCAGATAGGCGATCCGGTCGCCGTCGCCGGAGATCGCCGGGCTGGTCCACCAGCCGTCCTCGTCGGTCAACTGCGTCTTTTCGCCGGACGCGACATCGACCGAGTAGATGTGCGAGCGCCGGTAGCCCAGGTCGTGATCGGGATGATCGTAGCCGTCGATCAGGATCCGCCGGCTGTCCGGCGTCCAATCGAGCCCGGCGCCAATGAACAGGCCGTCGAACTGCGCGCCGACGTGCCACTCGCCGTGCGTGAGCTGGCGCGCGCTGCCGGCCTCTGCCGGCACCACGAACAGGTGCGAGAAGCCGGGATCGCGAAATCCGACCCGGTCCTGGCGGTAGTGCAGGCGGTCGAGGATGCGCGGGGGCTTGGTCCAGTTGGCGCCTTCCGGCGGGCTGGGCATTTCGATGTTCCACGGGCTTTCGGCGGGCACGATGGCGACGAACGCGATGTGCTCGCCGTCCGGCGACCAGGTCGGGGTGCTGGGCGTGACGTCGACCCGCGTGACCTGGGTGACCGCGCCACCGTCGTCCATCCAGCGCACGAAGACCTGCGGCTTGTCGTTGCCATCGGCCGCCAGGAACAGGATGCGCGTGCCGTCCGGGGACCAGCGCGCGTTCGACCCGTCGACCAGAAACCGCTGGCGGCTGCCGTCGGCATCCATGATCCACAGCGCCGAGTGCCAGCTGTCGTTCATCCTGTCGACGTAGCGGCGGGTGTAGACGATCCGTTCGCCGTCGGGCGAAATCTGCGGGTCGGCGACCTGCTCCATTTCGAGGTAGTCGGCCACCTGGAGGTGCTCCGACTCGTGCTCGGTGGCGAAAGCGTCCGACGACAGCACTATCGAGGTGCATACCAGGATGCCGATCAACAGTAGGGGATGGGAAGTTCTCATGGATGGGCTCCTCGTTTCTTTCTGCGCCGGTCGTGCCGGAGCTTTGTTGGTTGTTGGTTGTTGGTTGTTGGCTGGTTAGCTGGTTGGCTGGTTGGCTGGTTCAAGAATACCCGGCCGGGGCTCACAGGGCTGCCGCGGCCTCGCTGGCGCACTGGAAGCCGCCGTTGACGCGCTTTTCCAGCGGGATGATCGGGAATTCCCGCACCAGCGAAGTACCGTCTATTTCGTAGCTCACGGTGGCCAGGTCGCAGGCCGTGAACTCGATCGACAGGCTGCCGACCTCGGTCGTGTCCTGGCCGGGCCGCGGGGGCGAGTCGAAGCGCCCGCCGGTGGACGCGAACAACGGACCGGTGGCGATGTTGCCGTCCACCGTCAACTGTGCGGTCAGCCAGCGATTGTCCTGCGCACCGACCACGTCCAGCCCCTCTGCCGGGCTGGACACCGACGGGTCGACGTAGGTGAACCAGGACACGAACATCAGGTCGGCGAACGCCATGTAGTCGAAGGTCAGGCCCTGCGCGTTTCCGGCAAAGGCCGGATCGTCGATCACCCACTGGCCGTCGGCATCCAGTGCCGGCTCGAACTGGAACGCGCCGGTGGTGGTTTCGTCGCAGGTGGTCGACTCGCTGTCCTCCGATTGCTGGCAGTGAGCGACATAGTCGATTTCCAGGGTTGCCAGGTCCAGTTCAGGATCGATCGCGCCGCCCAGGTTGCCGCCCATGGCCACGTTCAGCAACACGAACATGGGTTCTTCGTACACCGGACAGCCCTGCAGGTTGTACGAGGCCACGAGCTCGTTGTCCATGAAGAAATCGATTCCGTCCGCGCTCCACTCCATGGCGTAGGTGTGCCATTCCAGCACGTCCGGCGCGCCACCCGGATACGGATGTGTTTTCTTGAACCCGCAGGCGAAGCCGCCAGTGTTGAAGAAATTGATGATGTAGCTTTACGGCTCGTTGGAAAACCACTCCCAGACGTCGATCTCCGAGGCGCCCGGGTTGGGCCAGCCGACGTTGTCGCCATCGCCGGCGATAGGTTGCTCGTCGATCCGGTTTTCCAGCATCCAGAACGCCGGCCAGGTGCCGCCTTCCAGGTTGTGGAAGCGGATGCGGGCTTCGATCCGCCCGTACAGGAACTCGCGCTTGTCCTTGCTGTTGAGGCGACCCGACGTCCAGCTCCTGAACTGGCCGCCCAGGCCGGGGCACTCGACGCCGCCGCGGCGCGCGATGATTTTCAGCGTGCCGTCGGAGACATCGTAGTTGCGCACCGGCGACGAATCGTCGTCGGTATAGCACTGAACCTCGTTGTTGAAGTTCGCCTGCGTCTGGGCCGTCCAGTTGTCCCAGTTCACGCCGTCGCCGTCGAAGCGCTCGATCCACTGGACCTCCCAGCCCGCCTGGACGGAGCCGGCGAGCGACACTGCCGCGATGAGTATCAGAATGCTTTTCATGGCCCCGGACTCTCGACTGTTTGCGGTCACGCGATAGTAATCCATCCGGCACGGGCAAAATTCACGTCCGGCGTCAGCGGATTTCACTCGAGCAGTCAGTAGTCGTCGGGTTCGTTAGAAGCCTCTTCGCGGATTCGCGCAAGGCGCTCAGCCTCTTCTTCCCGGGCCGCGTCGATGATGGCCATCAGTTCGCCGAGGTTCACGTCATCGGCCGAGGGGGTATAGACGCCGGTCAGCGGACTGTCGGCTTCGAGTGTGCCGCCGGCGTAGCGCGACCACATTTCCTTGCCGTATTCGGTGGCCAGCAGTTCCGGCGCGAAACGGCCGAAGAAACGCTTCATCCGATCCACGTCGCGCACCAGCATCATCGCGGCGCTGTTGTTGGCCGCGGCATTCACCGCCTGCGGCAGGTCGATGATGACCGGGCCGGCATCGTCGACGAGCACGTTGAACTCGGAAAGGTCGCCGTGGATCAGGCCGGCGGCGAGCATGCGCACGATCTCGGCAATGATTCGGTCGTGGTAGTCGCGCGCCTGCTCGGCGCCGAACGTCATGCCGTCCAGGCGCGGCGCCACGTTGCCTTCAGCGTCGACGATCAGTTCCATCAGCAGCACGCCGTCGACGAAGCCGTGCGGTCGCGGCACGCGAACGCCGGCGGCCGACAGCCTGTAAAGCGCGTCGACCTCGGCATTCAGCCAGGCCTTTTCCTGCTCCTTCTGGCCGTAGCGGGTCCGCTTGCTCATTGCCCGGGCGCGCCGGCTGTTGCGCACGCTGCGGCCTTCCTGGTACTGGGCGGCCTGCTTGAACCCGCGCACGTTGGCTTCCTTGAACACCTTGGCGCAGCGTTTCTCGCTGCCGCAGCGCACCACGAACACGTCGGCTTCCTTGCCGCTTTTCAGCGGGCGCAGCACTTCGTCGATCAAGCCGTCTTCGGCCAGGGGTTGCAAGCGGGCGGGAATTTTCATCGGCCGCGATTATGACACTCATTGTCGAAGACCGCCGATGCCGGGGCCTGCCGGCCATTCGCCGGCAATCGCCCATCGGCGCGCCGTAAGCGCCCTGATTGAAGCGCCTCGGGTAAACTTCGGGTTCGTGCAGCCCGGTCAATCGAACCGGGGCCAAAGGTCAATCCGCTGCAACGGGCGTCCGGGCAGGGTCGTGGAGACGATCCGGCCGCTGGAGCGAGCAAAAGGGGATCACCAATGAAATATGTCCTGCCCGTCGCCACGATGCTCCTGACGCTGACGTCGGCGTTGTTCGCGCAGGCCGCCGCGCAGACGCCACCGGCCGTCGCGCCGAGCGAGCTCGCAGCACTCCGGGCGGATTCGTCCGAGACCGAGCAGGCCGCCGCGCTGGAGGCCGTCAAGGATTGGCTGGAGCGGGATTTCGGCCAGGCGCGCGCGGAACTGGTGGCGAGGATCGGGGACCCGGCGCTGCCGCCCGATTTGCGCTCCAGGCTGCTTCGGTCCGCGATCGAGGCCGCGCGCGCCCAGGCTCAACTCGGTTTCGACGGCGACGCCGCGCCCGCCTACCGGGACCTGGTCGAGCGCCTGCCCGCCGGGCCGGAGCGTTCCCGACTGCACCAGGCCTACGGCAACCTGAGCCTGGCGCGCGGCCAGTTCGCGGCGTCCGAATCGCTTTACCGGCAAGCGGTCACGGAGGACGCGGATAGAGACCTTGCCGAGCGCGCAAACCTTCGATCTTCGCTGGGCGTCGCACTGGCCCAGCAGGGCCGGCTCGACGATGCGCTGAGCGCGATGCTGCAGGCCTACCGGCTCTACGAGCAAACGCCGGCCGGCCCTTCGACCGACCTTCTGCGCAACATCGGGGGTCTGTCGATCTATCTCGAAGACTGGGAGCAGGCCGTGACCTTCTCGCGACTTGCGATCGACAAGCTCGGGCCGGACGACCCGACGGTCGCCGGCGTCTATTCGAACCTGGCCGCCGCGCTGACCGAGCAAGGCAACCTCGAAGCTGCGCTGGAGGCCCTGCAAACAGGCATGGCGCTTGCCGAGGCTGCGGGCCAGCCGAGCGCTTCGGTGATCAGCAATCTCGGCTACGTGCTGCGCGAACTGGATCGCCCGGAGGATGCCCTGGCCCACTTCGAGCGCGCCGCCGAACTCAACCGCGCGGCGAGTGACGTCGGGTCGCTGGCGATTTCAATGAAAAACATCGGCGAGACCCTGATCCTGCTCGACCGGCGGCGGGACGCCGACGTCGCGCTGCAGGCGTCGCTGGCCGCTTACCGCGAGGCCGACATCAAGCCCAAGCGGCTGGAGCTGTACCCGGTGCTGGTCGACAACCTGGAGCAACTGGAGCAGTATCCGCAGGCCCTTGCGCTGATGCGCGAATACCGGGCGTTGACCGAGGAACTCGCTTCCGCCGAAGCCCAGGCCAGGGTCGCGGAGCTGCAGACCGCGTTCGACCTGGAGCGCAAGGAGCGCGAACTGGCCGAATCCGAGCGCGAACGGCTCGCCAGGGAAACCGAACTGGCCAGCCTGCAGGCCGAGCAGTCGCGCCAGCGCCTGGTCCGCGCCCTGCTTGTGGCCGGCGTTGTGGCGCTCGGCCTTTTTCTTCTGCTGGTTCTGCGTTCGCTGCTCATGCGTACCCGCGCCAACAGACTTCTCGCCGAAAAGAACGCCGAAATCGACCTTCAGCACACGGCGCTGGGCGAGACCAACGCACTGCTGCACAGGCAAAGCATCGAGGATGAACTCACCGGGCTCGGCAACCGTCGCTCGGTTCGCCAGATGCTCGAGTCCGAATCGCCCTCGACGCTTCGACGGCGACCTGCGCTGCTGGTGCTGATAGATCTCGACCGTTTCAAGGGCATCAACGACCGTTTCGGCCATTCGGTCGGCGACCGCGTGCTGGCCGAATTCGCCAACGTACTGCGGACGGTCGCCGGCCCCGAAGACGTGCTGGCACGCTGGGGCGGCGAGGAGTTCCTCTGGCTGGTCGCCGATGCCGATATGGCCGATGCCGCCGAACGGTGCCGGATCCTGACCGAGCGGGTCCGGGCCGCCGAATTCGAAGTCGGCAGCCGCCGTCTTTCGATCACCTGCTCGATGGGCGCCACGCCGGTCGATCTCGACGTAGACGATCCGCAGGCGGCATTCGACCTTGCGCTCAAGATCGCCGACGCCGCACTCTACGAGGCCAAGGAATCCGGTCGCAACGGCTGGGCCGGGTTCCAGCGACACGGCGACGACCCGAGCCGATTCGAAGGCTCGCTCGATATCGCAGCACTTGTCGCGAGCGGTGCGCTGGTGCGAAAGCGTCTCCAGCCTTAGTCCTGGGGCACCGACGAGAAGGAACCTGCTCGGCTTAAAATCCGACAACCGGAGGAACCGCATGCATTCAATCAGGCTATCCACGATCTCGGTTTTCCTGACGCTCGCGCTTTCGGCAGCGAACGCAATATCCGCAGGCGAACTCGCAGAGCTGACAGCGGAGCTGCGCGAGGCCACCGGCGTGCCGGGCCTGGGGGCGGTGACGGTCTCGGCCGACGGCATCGAAGACCGGGCCGTGACCGGCGTACGGGCCAAGGGCAGCGAAGCCGCGATCGAACTCGACGACCCGTGGCACCTCGGTTCGAACGGAAAGGCCATGACGGCGGTCCTTGCGGCGGTGCTCGTCGACAAAGGCTTGATCGACTGGGACGACGCGGTGACCGATCACCTGTCGGACCTGAACGTCGAAGTCCACGCCGACTGGCGGTTCGCCACGCTGACACAGCTTCTGACCCACTGCAGCGGACTGCCGGCGAACGTGTCCCGGCTGAAGATGATTTCGCTGGCCGGCACCGACGACGACCGGGATGCAACCGCCGATCGGCGCGACTACGCCGAGGCCGTGCTCGGTGACCCGCCGCTGCATGAGCCCGGCAGCCGATTCGTCTACTCGAATGCCGGCTACGTAGTGGCCGGCGCGATGCTGGAGGCCGCATCGGGAGAGCCGTTCGCCGACCTGATGCGCAAGCACGTCTTCGAGCCGCTGGGGATGACCAGCGCCGGCACAGGGCCGCCGGGCTCGGCGGACAAGCTCGACTCGCCGAGGGGCCACCGGCCGGGGCTGCTCGGGTTCGGACCGGTCAAGCCCGGCGCGCTGGCCGACAATCCGCCGGCGCTGACGCCGGCCGGCAGGTTTCACATGACGCTGGCCGATTACGGTCGATTCCTCGCCGAGGTCATCCGCGGCAACCGGGGCGATGGCCGGCTGCTCGATCAGGCGGCACATCGATTCCTGGTCGAACCGGGCTGCAGCGACGATTACGCCAAGGGCTGGGGCGTGGCAGACGGCAGGCTTGCGCACGCCGGCTCCAACACGATGTGGCTGGTAATGGCGCGCGTCGACCTGGGGCAGGGCCTGGCTGCCGCGATCGCCTCCAACGACGGCCGCCTGGATCGCCAGCGCCAAGAGTTCGGGGACGCACTGGACGCGATTCTCGACCCGGGGGACGAGCGCGAACGCGAACCATCGGGCACCGACAGGTAGCTGAAGGGATTCAGCCTGTGCGCGCGAGCTTTCGCCTCAGCCGCCAGGCGTAGATTGCCGGCACAAGTGCAACCAGCAGGCCGATCCCCAGCCCTTTCGCGAAATGGATCCGCGTCATGCCCGTGTCGATGTCGTGGCGGTGGTTCCAGATCTCGACGATCTTGCCATCCTCGAAGCGGAACACGTTGATGATGGGAATGTGCGTGTCGCCCATCATCAGGTGCCCCGTCATGGTGTCGGGCAGGAAGTGCCACTGCCAGCGCGTGGCCACAAGATCGGCCTCGGCGATCTGGTAATCGATTTCGCCGCTCATCTTGCCCAGCGACCAGAAAAAGTCGGCGATCTCCTTCTGCTTGACGGCCGGCTCGGTCAGGTTCTTGTCCGCGCCGATGTCGTGGATGACGTACTCGTCGGCCAGGTAATCGGCGTAGCGATCGGTATTCTCGTTGAACCAGAGGTTCTGGTAAAACTCTCGGGCCAGGCGCTTGTTTTCTTCAGGGTCGGCCCATGCCGTCTGCACCATGCAGAACGTGGAGAACAGAAAGCCGAACAGCGCTATGCGTTGAATGCTCCTCATGACGGCAACCTTCGCGGGGGGACCGCGAAATATCTTACCCCGGCCGGGCACGCCCTGGCCGATTCACTCTTCCAGCGCAAGGCCCTGGCCGGACCAGGCCGCGAACGAACCCAGGTAGAGATCGACCTGCTCGAAGCCGTCGCGAAGCAGCAGACTGGCCGCGATCGTGGCGCGGCTGCCGCTGCCGCACATGACCGTGTAGCGACGGCCGCGGTCGAGTTCCCTCAGCGTTTCGGGCAACTCGCCCACGTAAGCCTGGCGCGCCCCGGGCACGCGACCTTCTTCCACTTCATCGTCGTCGCGAACGTCCAGAAGCGTCCAGTCATCGGCATCGGACTCGACACGCCGCTTCACCTCGTCGGTATCGACGACGTGGAGGGTACCGAACGCCTGTCCGGCCGACGCCCAACCCGCCAGAGACGGAGACAGGAAGCCCAGCACGCGGTCATAGCCGATGCGCGCCAGTGCGGTGGCCGCCCGCTCTGCCTGGCCGGGGTCCTCGGCGACCAGCGCGATTTCGTCTTCCGGCGACAGGAACCAGCCTGCGAAGCTGGCGATCATGTGCTCCGGGATGGCGATGCTGCCGGGCAGATGCGCGCCCAGAAAAGCCGATGCGCTGCGCACGTCGAGCACCGTCGCGCGCGACGCCGCTTCGAGAAAGTCCGGGGTATTCAGTGCCGCGGGCCGAATCGATGCGCCGATGGCGGACGCGCCTTTCAGGTTGCCCGCCTCCATATGGCGGAAGTACGGCGGTTGACGGTGATGCTCGGCGATCTTCGCCTCGATGAACGCCTCGCGATCTTCGATCCGGAGGCGGGCGTTGTTGCGGCGCTCGTAGCCGATCGTCGAGACCTCGCGATCGGCCATCGCGTTGCCGCAGACCGAGCCGGCGCCGTGCGCCGGATAGATCACGGCCTGGTCGCCCAGGGCGCAAAGCTTCTGCAGGCTGTCGTAGAGCAGCCCGGCAACCTCGCGTGCGCGGTCGGGATAGAAATCGGTGCGGCCGACATCGCCGACGAACAGGGCATCGCCGGTGAACACGCCGACGGCTTCTTCGCCGAAGTCGGGATCGTAGAACGCGAACGAAAGGCTGTCGTCGGTATGGCCCGGCGTTTCCAGCACCCGGACCCGGATGCTGCCGATATCGAACTGATCGCCGTCTCTAGCGGTTCGGGCATAAACGACATCGCCGGCCGCATTCGGCCCGTGGAACACCGCGGCGCCGGTTCGCTCGGCCAGCACGGCCGCGCCTGAAAGCAGGTCCTCGTTGCGGTGGGTTTCGAAAACGTGCGTGATGCGGCAGCCGTTGCTCGCCGCGATCTCGGCGTAGATGTCACAGTCGCGGCGCGGATCGATCACCGCCGCCTTGCCGTCGCTGCCGATTATCCAGGACAGGTGCGCCAGTCCCTGGCTCTTGATCTTTTCCAAAAACATCACTGCCTCCTTCGAAGAATGATTGCCCCCTGGAATTTCCCCTTCAATCGAAGCCGATTCGAACAACCGATTGCGAACCCCATGATGAATGGTCAATTCGCCCAGCCCCCGGTCCTGTTACTGTTGTATCGGAAGGCCCATGGAGAAACATGGTGGTAGAGCTGCCCATGAACAAGACCGATCCGGGCCCCTTACCGGGCGTGCCCGGCGTGTATCGCAGGTGCGCGTCGTGAAGATGCTTTCGTCAACAGGCTTCGCGCTGTTCGGCGCGGCGCTTGTCGCGATCAGCTACGGGCTGGCGCGCTTCGCCTTCGGCCTGTTCGTGCCGCCGATCCGCGCAGAACTGGAACTCACGCCTTACGTCATCGGCATCATCGGCGCCCTGCCCCTGGTCAGCTTCCTGCTGGCCACCCTGGTCGCTCCGCTTGCGGCCGATCGCCTCGGGGCGCGCTTTGCCGCCGTGCTGTCGGGCCTGTTCGGCGTCGTCGGACTGGTGACGATCAGCATGGCCTCGGGCGCGGTATCGCTGGGCGCGGGGGTATTCGCCTGCGGCATCTGCACCGGCCTGATGATGCCGGCGCTCACGGCCGCGATGCAGGCACTGGTCAGGCGAACGCTGCACGGGCGCGTCAGCGCGGTCATGAACGCGGGTACCAGCGTCGGCGTGGCCGTCGCGGTTCCGGCGGTGCTGTTCATGTCGGGCGCGTGGCGTTTCGCCTACGCGTCGTTCGCCGTGCTGGCAGGCATCGGCGTCGTCGCCGCCTGGTTCCTGATCCCGTCCGTATCGCCGATCGTGCCGGCGAACGCCGCACCGCCGCCGCCGATCAGCAAGCTGCAGTGGTCGCGCCTGTTCGGGCTCTCGCTGTTCGCGTTCGCGATGGGATTCATCTCGTCGGCCTACTGGATCTTCGCGCCCGACCTGGTGGTCACCCTGGGCGCCCTGCCGCCGGGCGCGACCGGGTGGCTGTGGCTGGCGGTGGGCATCGCCGGTCTCGGCGGGGCGGTCGTGGCCGATCTTGCCGACCGCAACAATCCGCCGATCACGCATGCATTCATGCTGATGATGCTGTCGGCCAGCCTGGCGCTGCTCGCGGCCAGCCCCGGTCGGATCGAGCTGGCGGCGTTTTCCGCGCTGGTCTTCGGCCTGGCCTACATGAGCCTGACCGGGCTTTACCTGATGACCGGCATACGCCTGCTGCCCGGTCGTCTGTCGATGGGCCCGGTGCTGCCGTTCATGGCCTGTGCGCTGGGCCAGGCGGCCGGTTCGCCGGTGGTCGGCGCGCTGGTGAGCGAATTCGGCTACACGGATGCGTTCGCCATGCTCTCGGCGATCGGCATTACCGTGGCGATCCTCTCGCCGCTGTATCCGCGCAACCTCGAGCAGGCCGCCGAGGAAGAAACCGAGGAGCAGGACACCGGCCTGCAGGCCGCGTTCGATCAACAGTTGCAGGACGCCGAAGGCGAGCCGTACAGATTCGGGAACCAGGCCATCAAGGACCAATAGAGAACCTCTTGATTACTCTGCCCGGAGCCTGTTCGGCGCCGGGGCGTGATGGCTATACTGGATTCACTTTCAAACCGATCGGACAGGCCTTGTCGAAGCAAATCCCCCTGATGGACGTGATGATGCTGCTGGCCGAAACGCAGTCGAATCCGATGCACGTCTGCGGCCTGATGCTGTTCGAAAAGCCGAAGGGCCGCCCTGGCGTGGTCAACGAGATCGTCGAAGCCTATCGTGCAGCCCGGCCGACACCGCCGTTCGACTGCGTGCCCGAACTGTCCTCCACGCACACGCCGCGATGGCTGCCGGGTGCCAACTACGACCCGCGCTATCACGTGCAGCACATCGCCATGCCCGAAGGCGCACGCTACGAAGACCTGCTCTACCTGGCCGGCGACCTCCACGAGACCATGCTCGATCGTGGCCGCCCGCTGTTCCGCGTCTGGATCATCGACCAGGTACCCGGCGGGCGATTCGCGGTCTTCGCCAAGATGCACCACGCCATCGTCGACGGCGTCAGCGCGGCCCGTCGGGTCAACGCCAGCCTGCGCGCGACGCGGCACAAGGGCGTGCCGAAACCGCTGTTCGCCGTCGACGTGCCGGTGCGCAAGCCGCGTCCACCAAAGGCCCTGGTCAAGCGGCTGGTCGGCCTGGGCACGAACGCAACCAGCCAGTACATGGCGCTGCTCGGCAGCCTGCGCAAAGGCCTGTGGAACCGGATCGGCCTGGCAACCCAGGGCAGCGTGCCGTTCGCCGCGCACCGCGGGCCGATGAACGAACCGGTGGCCAACGCCCGCTCGGTGGCCACGCTTTCCCTTCCGCTCGAGGCCATGCGTCGGGTCGGCAGGCACTATGGCGCCACGCTCAACGACGTGGCGATGACGGTGATCGACGCCGGCGTGCATCGCTACCTGGCCGGACAGAATCAGCCGTTCGGACACCGGCTGGTGGCAATGTGCCCGGTCTCGCTTCGGGAGACCGACGACGCATCCGGCGGCACCAAGGTCTCGGCGGTATTCGTGCGCATGGGCAAACCCGACGCCGATGTGGCCGAACGCCTGGTGCAGGTAACGGAATCGATGAAGGCGGCCAAGGAAGACGTCCGCGCGATGTCCAGGGAAACCGCGCTGGGCTATGCCGCCGGCATGATGGCCATCGCCGGGCTGGGGTCGGTCACCCACGCTGACCGGGTGACCCGACCGTCGGCCAACCTGGTGATTTCCAACATCCCCGGCTGGGACCGCCCGCTCTACCTGAACGGCGCGAAGCTCGCCGGCGTGTATCCGGTCTCGGCCATCGCCGCAGGGGTGGGCCTGAACGCCACGGTCATCTCGTGCAATGGAAGCATGGACTTCGGTTTCGTCGGCAACGGCGCCAGCCTGCATGACCTGCCGACCCTGGCCGATCACGTGGCGCGCGCCTGGCGCGATCTCGAGCAGGCAACGCCCAGGGGATGACCGATGATCCATCGGGACGAACGCATGGTGAATCCGGCGGGTCGATTGGATTATGATCGGCTGCTGATGAATATCCTCGCGCGCATCTTCTGACGTGGTCAGCTGGCAGACCCGAACCGCCAAGCTGATCGGCCGACTGACCATTCGCCAGGCGCTCAAGCGCGACCTGTCGGTCCAGGACATGCGCGACCAGATCAAGAGAATCGAACGTTTCTTCCCCGACGTGCCCGACGATGTGCGCGTCGAGTCCGAACCCGGGCTGGAGCACTGCGATGCCGAGTGGCTGACGCCCGCCTCGGGGCCCACCGAGCGGGTCGTGCTGCACCTGCCCGGCGGCGCGTTCATGACCTGCTTCAAGCGCGCCGAGCGCGTGTTCCTGGCCCGCCTGTGCCGGGCCGCCCATGCCCGAGGACGACTTGTCTTTTACCGTCTCGCGCCCGAAAACCCCTACCCGGCTGGGCTGGAGGATTGCCTGGAAGCCTACCGCCAGCTGCTCGACCAGGGGATTGCGCCCGAACACATATTCATCAGCGGCATGTCGGCCGGCGGCTGCCTCGCGCTGGCCATGCTGCTGTGGCTGCGCGACCAGGAGATGCCGATGCCGGCGGGCGCCCTGCTGATGTCGCCGGCGGCCGACTTCACCGAAGGTTCCGGGGAAGGCTCGCGAGTCGACAATGCAAAACGCGATGCGCTGCTGAGCCTGGAACAGGGCGACGAGATTCGCCGTCTTTACCTGGGCGGTCGCACCGAGTTGACCGACCACCCCTACGTCTCGCCGGTGATGGGCGACTTCACCGGTCTGCCGCCGCTGTTGTTCCAGGTCAGCAATACCGAGATCCTGCTCGACGACAGCCGGCGCTGCGCGGAGCGGGCCCGCGCCGCCGGCGTCCCGGCCGAAGTCGACGTCTGGGATCGCATGCCGCACGGCTGGCAGGCCCTGTCGTTCACCCCTGAATCCGGTCGCGCGATCTCGCGGCTGGCCGACTTCATACGCGAGTACTGTCCATGACGTCCAGAGTCGGCACCAAGGCTTCGGCCGCCGCGTTCATGCAACGGCTGCGGCACGATCACGCCGGCCTGTCGCGCATGCTGCGCGCCATCGACAGCATGGCCGACCGGCTGGGCACGGAACCGGAAACGGTTCAACCGCTGCTGGTCGAGGCGTTCGGGTACCTGCTCGACTACCAGCACGGCTACCACCATCCGCGCGAGGATCGGCTTTTCGCAAGCATCCGGAAAAAGCGGCCCGCGCTGGCCGACACCCTGCACAAGCTGTCGGAAGAACACGTGACCGGTGAGCACGAGACCGCCGGGATCGCCGAAGAGCTGGCCGCCGCCACGCCGGACCAGTTGCGCGGCAGGAAAGGCGAACGCCTGGCCGCGCGCATTCATGGTTATATCCGGCATTCGCGCCTGCACATGCGCAACGAGGAAGCGGTGTTCTACGCTCGCGCCGAGCAGGTGCTGGGCAAGTCGGACTGGGTCGAGATCATTGGAAACGGCGTCGGCAAGGGCAGCCAGCAGGATCCGCTGGCCGACATGGATGCGCTTGCCGACGAGTATCCCCGACTGGCAGCGCACTTCAACCTCCCCACCCGACAGTCAGGGCAGGACCGGACGAACAGCGACGAGCCCGGCGAGATGCACTATCACGTGCTGGCGCTGACCGACCTCTACGGCGGACTGATGCACGAGGGCCTGGACCTGACGCGACGAAACGCCAGGCGCCTGCTTTCGGTGCGCGGCCCGATCAGCCTGGCCCGGGCCGTCACCTCGATCACCGCCGACAACCTGCGCTTTGCCGGCCAGTGCGTCACCCGCCCGTCGCAATGGGTCCTCGACTCCGGCACGGATTTTCTTGTCGAGCGGCTGAGGCCGGCGCCCGATAAAGTGGGAAAGAACAAGTCGCAATGACTTCGGCCCGGCACGCTCGGGCTCGCTCAACGTCACGCAGGGGGCTGCAAAAAGCGGACAGGCACGACCGTGTAAGCCCGAAGTGCCTGCCCGATATATCCCGCGCCGGACAGCCGGTCGCAGGATGTCCTTCAGTCGATCATTCCGCGGCAGCGATCGGAATGACGTAGTTTGCCGGGTATTCGCGGTGCTTGTCGGTGATGGCGTCGGTGATGCCGAAATCGATGAACACCGCGCTGGCAACGATCTTGGCACCGACCGTGCTCGGGATGGAACCGAACGCTTCGCGCCCGTCCGCCGTCTGGCAGTCGTACTTGAGCGGATCGTCGGAACGTCGGATCGATGCGGTCGTCGGAATCTTCATATCCCATGCGCCGCGCTTGTTCTGCAGCTTGCAATGGCCGTTCGACCCGTCGCTGAAGGACAGGGCGACGGGCGTCATCGCATCGTTGGTAATGGTTGCACACCCTGTCGTAGCGATGATCAAAGCGATTGAAAGGATCTTCTTCATTCTGGATCTCCTGGTGTCAGCAATTGCCGAATTGATGTAACTTTCTAACGGTTATGGTTTGCCGACCGGCGTTCGCCTCTGATCATTGAAGGTCAGAAAAAAACAGCGAGAAAGTCAAATGATCCTGCAGAAAAAAGGATGCACGACAAGCCGGAAGCCCGTCGCATCAAACCCTGGTTCCATTGAATCCGCCAACTTTCGCCGAACCCCCTTGGCACACGCCAAGCTCCCTGGTCGAGTCTATCCCCTGCTTTGGTTGGTCCGCAATAGCAAAAGAGTCTTTCGGCAAAGATACAACCCGAACCAGTCTGTAAAAGCCAGCGAATCGCTATAGGACCGGAGCCATGGGGGCGATTTCGTCGGGGCTTCCGGTATGGAGCGCGTTTTGGTAATATGAATGAATCGCATTCGCATATTGGAACCGGAGCGCCGCATGAATCGCTTTCGCACCTCGCTTGCAGCCTGTCTCGTCGTAATCGCCCTGCCCGTCTCGCTCGCCATGGCCGGCGACGAGGCAGACAGCGACACTTACGTCTTCGCCTGGCCGTTCGTCGAGGGCGAGATGTCGCCGCGCGGCGGGACCACCGAGGGGCCGCCGGTGGAGACGGTGACCGCGACCACCGAGGCGTTCGAGCGGCTCCGGGCCGAGGGCATTTCGAAGCTGGAGCGCGACCGGCGGGCGATCCTGGCAATGGCCGGGACGTACCGGGTGAGTTTCGACTTTCTCGAGCTTGTCGGCTACGCGCCCGGGTTCGAACCGGCGCGGCCGTATCGGAGCTGGGCCACGGAACACGTCTACGTGGTCGACGACAGCGACGCGCGCATCTCGCTTCAGCACGTCCTGATCATGACGATCATCGACAAGGACTCCGGCGAGGAGATGGGACCTTTCGTCACCAAGCACTGGCGCCAGGACTGGGTGTACCAGGATCCGGCAGTGCACACCTATCGCGGCATGGGCACCTGGGCGCGCGCGGAAAAAGACGAGCCCGCGCGCGCCGGACACTGGTCGCAGACCGTCTGGCAGGTCGACGATTCACCGCGCTACGCGGCCTGGGGCGAATGGCGGCATACGCCGGAACGGTCGTGGTGGACCAGCGGCGAGACCTGGCGCCCGCTGCCGCGACGGGAGTTCTCGGTGCGCGACGACTACGACGCCCTGGTCGGCACCAATACCCACATCATTCTTCCGACCGGCTGGGTGCAGGAAGAGCACAACGTCAAGGCCGTGCTGGCCGGCCCGGGCGAGATCGAATCGCGGATTGCCCGCGAAATCGGAATCGTGCGCTACGAGCGGATCCGTAATTTCGATACCAGCCCCGGAGATGCCTACTGGCAGAACACGGCGGACTTCTGGGGCCAGGTGCGGGCCTACTGGCAGCGTGCGATGAGCGACGACGAGAAGATTCGGCTCAAGCCCGAAGTCGACGGGCAGAAGCTTTTCCAGCCGCTGTTCGAGCGTGCCGCCGCGATTGACGACGGGGAAACGTTCACCGCCGAACAGAACCGGGCGTTCGTTGATGAGACGATCGGCGCGTTCCGGGCAGACCCGGGCGAGACGGGTTCGGCGGAGTATTGATTCCCGGCCGGAAGTCCACATCCGAGGAATGTGCCTCACCCGTTTATCCAGTCTTCAAAGACCATGACGTTGCAGGTCATTCGCTCCCGCGAAACGGTTGGTCAATACAATCCTCCGAGCTGCGAGCATTCAATTGATTGCTCCATGATTCGGCGAGGGTGAATCACAATTGTTTCAGCCCTGGTCACCCTTCCGGGTCGCAATCGTTTCCTCGCCGAATTCTTCCTGGCGCATGACGTTGTCCTCGCCAACCACCCACCGGACGGGACGAAGCCGGACGCTGCGATCGGACGAGCCCAGGTCGAAACCCGAAACGAAGAAACTGCTGGCACCGGGCGCGAGCTCGGCCGGCAGGTCCAGCGAGCCTGAACCGCTGGTCGATCCTGCCGCTTGCGCGTCGACGTCCGAATGTGCCGAGAACATCACAAGCAGTTCGTCCTGAGGCTCTTCCAGCCCGCTTCGCACACATCCGATGAGCTTCATGCCGCCGCCATGCACCTGGACGAAATCGAATGGTCCAAGCGCTACGGTATCACCGGCCGATACGTCCGGCAGGTCTGCGCACTGCGGCTCCAACGGGTGTTCGGGGCGCGATGCGAGGGGATAATCCATGGCCAGTCGCTGGTCGAATTCGATCGTCTCGTACTGCATGCCCTGTGGCCGCTCCACGCCACGCAGCTCGATACCTTCGATGCCCCTGCGCTCCAGGCTTTCCGCGTCGGCCTTGAATTCCGAGGTGACGAACGTCGCCTGCTCGCCCGGTTCCAGCGTCGGCATCTCTACACTGCTGGTGCCGCCCCCGCCGCCGCGGGTCATGACCATGTCGTAGACAAGATTGAAGCGCGCCAGCGGCGAATCCCCGGTATTGGTCGCGCAACCGATGATTCGCGCGCCCTCGAAATCCAGCATGCCGCGATGGATCTGCAGATGGCTCAGTTGTACAGACTCGGTGGTCAGAACCGTCCCGGGTTCGGACCCCGAGCACGCGTCCGGCACTGGTCCGCCGTGGGCAGGAGACGCGAACGGCGCCGCGGCGATGATCGAAAAAAGGCCCAACCGGGCCAGCAAAATGGGATTCATGGTGTTTCACTCCTTATCGGCAAGGAAGATGATCGCGATTGCTTAGAGCAGCAATCGGCAACGGCTCACCAGAAGATACGAAATCCCGGTTCTGAACCCGCCAGAGAAATCATCAGAAATCGTCAGGACAGGCACGAATCAGAGAATGGATCGACCCGAATTCGGGTGATTTCCCAACTTCATTCCTCTCCCGATGGACCAACACCCAAGCGGGGCATTTCCAATCTGTTCGCTTCACATATCCTGTGCGACCGCGGCCTGCCCGGCTTGCTGATGCTTGTGCTCCCGGCGGCTGGCCGAGTCGCCGCTAGTACCGGCTGCAATCGAACGCCATCCGGAAATCCTGCGTCTGGTCGCCATTCAGGGCGCCGAGCGTTGCTGCCACTTCGATGACCGAGCCGTTGAGCGTCAAGGGCGCTTGTGCCTGGAGGTGACCGCGGGACTCGCGCCAGCCGTCGGCGCTGCGCGAATACGACGCACCATAGAGCTGGTTGTCGAGAATCAGATTGATCACCTGTCGACGCTGGCCGACAAACATTTGCGCGGTCTGTATCTGGAAGTCAGTGCCGGCGGAGGTTCGACCGTCGGCGATGACCTGGAGCGAAATCCCTGATCCTCCTTCGGGATCGCCGGGCCTGCACTGCGTGACCTGCATGTCGGCCGCCAGCAGATTGACCACCTCCTGCGATCCACTGGTTGCGGTGCCCGCCGGCGCATCGTCCTCCGGCCGCGCTTGCGGCGGGCGGCGCTCCCCGGATGATCCAGGCCCGGGGTCTCCGCGACCATCTTCGCCCTCATTCTCACGCTCGCGCATGCGCTCGGCCATCGCTTCCGCGGCAGCCAGCATGGCCGGGTCGACTCCCAGCTTCTCCATGATCGCCTCGGCACGCTGCTCGGTGTTCGGTTCGGCACGCGCGCGAAACCGACCACTTACCTGAATCTCCAGATCCGGGTAGTGCCAGATGCTCTCGCTGCGCTGGGTCGCGGCCATTCCCTCGGGTACGGTCCGGCGCGTCGGTGCCAGCCGTGCCTGGTAGCTGCCTTCGACCCAGTACTCGTCATGGCGCTCGATGTGCACCTCGGCCGTGCGCAACCGCCCGCGCACATATCGGTCCCCGATGGGCCCCGCGGCACTGTCGGCGTTGCTGTGAAAGCCCTGTCCGTCGACGTTGACGAATACGTGCGGCTCACTGAGTTGTCCGGTGCAGCCCGAGGGGCAGTTCGGTGCCGTGATGCGGATCGTGGTCAGGGGTTCGTCGATGCGGCCCGTCCGGGCCAGGCGCGCCATGCTGTCCGAATCTTCGAGCAGGTGATGCGATTCCAGTTCGATATGCAGCCAGGGCGGTCCCGGTCTGGGCGAGTCCGGATGAGTGAGCGCATCGGTATAGCCGGTGCCCGGCGCAATACGTTCATCGCTGATGCGGAACGTGGCGTACTCGCCCTGGCGGTGGACTGAACCGATAGGCGCACCGCCGGCCGAAAGTTCCCACGCGGCCTCGCAGTCTTCACCGGCAGCGCCCAGGGTCGCCTTGATCGTGGCGGTACGCGCTTCGGACTCGGCCGTCTTGTCGGCGGCGTTGACCAGCTGGTAGTGCGCATCGAAGGTTGCGCCGGCCGCCAGTTGCACCGAATCGACCAGGCCCGCGTAGCGTCGAGTCTTTCTCAGGAGATGCAGGTCGTCGCGACCGGCCTCAGCCTCGACCTCGATGCGCAGACAGCTGCCTTCCTCCGGATGTGCGACTGCCTTGACGTGGTGACATTCGGCCGCCACCGGCGCAACCAAGGTCGAGTGACTCTCCTCGGGATCGTCCGGATCGACTTCCAGTGCCGCACAGGTATCGAGATATCTTGACTGGGCGTTTATTTCGCCGATGCGCGCCACGAACCTCAAGAACGCTTCCGTCAGACCGTTGGAGCCGGTCGTTCGCAGTCCCTGGTCGATTCCCTCGAGGCCGTCGCCCTCAAGCCGCTTGCGGAACAGCGTATCGAAGACGTCCCAACCGTCGTTGACCGCAATGGAGCGCCAGAACAGCGAGGTGGCGTAGACGCCGCCGTCATTGGCAGGCGCGTGCAGCGGGTCGGAGTAGCTTCGCTTGAATGCGGCCCGGGGCAGACCACGCTGTTCGAGCCATTCGTTCGAGATGGCTTGCGCCGTGCCCTCGGAGATCCAGTCAGCAACTTCATCGGTAAGAAATGCGGGATAGGCTTGTTGCACTGCATGAAAGAGTTCATGAACCGCAGTGTCCAGGTCGCCGCCGGAATCAGAATCGATGCTGGACTGCGATACATACAGGCCGACATCATGCAACCGCTCAGGCCACTTGGGAAAGTAGACGCCGGCCACCCCATCGACGCAATGGCCCAGGTGACAGGCATCGTGGTCGGAAAACAGGTAAACGGTGTAGCGACCGTCCGCCACCGTCTGCCCATCGACCGGATCGCTGCCCCGGACCAGGGCGGGTGCAAGATACCCCAGTCCTTCCAGCCAATCGCTTCCCTCGACCAGGGCATTGACGAGATAGCCCGACACCGAAGACGCATCCTCGATCGGACTGCAGTCGCCGGGCCCGCTGATGCCGGCCACCGTTTCATGGCATTCCGCGCGCCAATCGATCGTCGGCCAATCGGCCGCAATCGGGAACGAGAGCAGACAACCGGCAAAAAGCGCGAAAAGGGAAAACGGCCTGGAGCCGGAAAGTATCGGCATTGGTATTGACTCAGAAGCAGCGCCCGAGGGCAGAAAGGGGTAAATACGAAAACGAGTGATTCGATGCGCCATGCAGCAACGGATCCGATTCTACTTGCCCTGCTTTCGGTCAGCGCTCCGAGGCGCCACAAGCCGTGCGCGACATTTCGGCGAGTTGTGCGGCCACCGAGTTCATTGCCAGCGCCTGCCGAAGCGTATCGGCGCGCTCCCGGTCCTCGATCGGCGCCAGCTCGAGCTTGTCATCGACGCATGTCCAGATTGGCTGAGTGCCATAGCGCTGAGGCCGTCCTGAATTCACCGCGACCCGGTCCCAGAGATAGGCGTAGTTCGCCGGCTTGATGCCGCCGCTGGCGAGATACGGTTCCATCCGGGACAGGGCTTTGGCCTGCAGGTCGACTCGGTTATCTGCATGCTGGATCAGAAGCCACGCATGCGCCGAGACCGGATGACCAAAGCGGTCGCGATCGATCCAGTCGTAGTCTTCAAGCAGGCTTTCAAGATACCGTGACGATGATACGTCCATCCGGATGGTGTGCGCCGAAGCCAGGCGGTTGGCCCAGAACCGTGCGTCCCGAGCCGCCGACAGCGGCAGGCTGACAAGCGTCGCGCGCGCGCTTTGGTCGGCGCGCCACAAATCCGTGATTCGCTTCTGCACCTCAAGGATAACGGCGTCCTCGGCCGGTTCGAAGCCGCCGGCCCCGGCGAGATTGGCCTGGTTCCGCCGCAAAAGCCGAACGAACAGCGCCTCGCCTTCGTTGACGGTGGCAAGGCACGCCTCGACCGAATCGGAATGGGCGGCAACGTCCCGGGCGGCACGTTCGAGCATCAGCGCGATCGTGCGTTCGTCGCGGCGCCGGTCCTCGTCGTCGAGGATGGCCTGTTCTTCGGGCAACAGGGGCACCAGCCGACCGATGTTCTCGGCCCGGCAATGTTCAGTCGTCGTATCGATCGACAGCGCTGGATACCGGGTGACGTGGGGTGAAGCGCATGCGGTCACCAGGCCAAGCGCGAGGCCCGCCACGGCCAGCGGGATTGCTTTCGAATGCAGGGTGGATGAAGCTCCGGTCGTCGTTGCTCGGTTCATGAACGGTCTCCTCGGAAATTTTCGTCGAAGCGCGCTGCCAGATCCCGCTTCTTGAGCGCTTCGATGGCCTGGTTCAGCTTTTTCGCAAGATCGCAGCCGATCTCCTCGTAAAGCTGTTTGTAGACGGTCGCCATGTCCGCCATGCAGCGATCCAGAACTCGTGCCTGTTCGCGACCGGTTCGGGTCAACTGCAGGTGAGTTCTGCGCCGGTCGTCGGGGTCGGGTCGCTTGACCAGCAGGTCGAGTTTCTGAAGCTTGGCAATGCGCTGGGCAGCGAGTTGATGCGGGATGTCCAGCGCGCCGGAGATGTCGGTCAGTACCGCATTCTTGTGGCGAGCCAGGTAGAGCAGCGTCGACGACACTTCGACCGGAATCCCCAGCCCGCGCCTTTCGTAGATCACTGCGACTTGCTCGGAAGACAGGTACAGCAGGTCCTGGGCGGCTTTGCCGAGAAAGGCGTCCCGATTGAGACCAGGCGAGGGTACTTTCTTCGTCATCGGGCATTTATGCAATTGATTGCGTAAATTATTGCGCAATTGGTTGCATTTGTCAATCGCCCCGCCCGGCCATGAAATTTTCCTGGAGGTGAAGTTCCCGGATGCGGGCGAGTCGGTGGATCCGTTCGCTATTGCCGGCGCAGTGACGAAGCGAACGGCAGGCCCACGCTCGCCATGAGGGTGATCAACAGGAGAAGCGCCCAGGTCGAGTCGACCGGTATCGGCCGAAAAATGTCCTGGCAGGCGATCCAGTCGCCGCCGGTAGCCGTTTCCCAGGCCTCGTCGAGCGCAGGATCTTCACTGGTGACAAGCTGATTGCCGCACAGGCTGGATTCGCCGGGTTCGAGGTTCACGTCACCGATCGGCGGCACGGGTCCGTCAAGCGCGTTGTCGGCAAGTCGTATCGACTCGAGTTGGCTCATGCCGGTCAGCGAAGGTATCGAACCCACGAGTGCGTTGCCTTCGGCCGCGAACAAAAAGAGCGTCGGTGCATCGCTGAGCTCGGGAAGCTCGCCGGTCAGGCGATTGTTGGAAACGTCGAAGGTGACGAGCGAGGACAGCCCCGCCAGCGACGGTATCTCGCCGGACACCTGGCTGTCGCGAACTTCGAAAAGCACCAGATCGGAAAGCCCCGACAAGTCGGGGATATTGCCGGTCAGTGGGCCGCCGCCGGCAGCGAAGAATCTCAGCCCCGGGACATCGCTCAGGTCGGGAAGACTTCCACTGAGCCCGTTGTTCCGGACGAAGAAGGTTTCAAGGCGGGGCATGTCGGTCAGCGCCGGGATCGTGCCTTCGAGCTGATTGTCGGAAACGATGAAGGCACTCAGCGATTGCAGGCCCGACAGTTCCGGCAGCGGGCCCGTCAGCTCGTTGCCCGAAACATTGAGAATCGAAAGATTGCTCATGCCGCTCCTGTCCGGAAGCGGGCCGGTGAGTTGGGCGGAGTTGACGATGAACTGCGTGAGCCCGGGCACGGCCTGCAAATCCGGAATCGTTCCGGTAATCGGGTTACGGCCAGCCACGAAGCGGATGAGATTGGCCGGCAGGGCGGGCACTGGACCGGTGACGCCATTGGCATCCACGTCGAACACTTCAAGCTCGGCAAGGCCCACCAGCGAGGGCAGAGGTCCGCCGGCAAGACCGTTGAGATCCAGGTCGATGCGCAGCACGTTCGTCTCCGAGCCGTTGCAGGTGACGCCGAACCATTTGCACTCGGTGCCGGCCGCGCCGCCCCAGCCGGTGTTGTCGACCCAGTTCGGGCCGTCGGTCGCGTTGTAGATATCCATGAGCACCTGCCGCTCCGATGCAGGGATCGCAGCCTGCAGGCCCGAGGCGACGAGTGCGAGGAGCACCGGCACCAGGGTTCTGGTGGTCTTGTAGGCTTGATGGAGCGAAAAACGGTGGCAATTTTTCCTGAAGGCGTTGGGCAGATTCATTGCGAGAATTCCTTTCGCTGCGCTTCACCATGTGCTCGCAGCGTCCTGGTGGCTTTAGGGTTCTTGACGCTCCACGGTCTCGCCCAATCCCGTCGAGCAGTCACGAAAACCCGGCCCCCGAGGCACGCCTTTCCCGACCGCGACGAAGAATCGGCGGTACATGATCGCGAGTTGTGGAGGCACTTCTTGTTGCTTCGGTTCCCCTCCAGTCTACAGATTCCGAGGCGGCGATGTGCCGCCGCCTCGCGATGGAAGGGTGATGAATACGGCGAGCTTAGGGTTCTTGTTGTTGCGCGGCGTGATCCTGCTTGTATTTCTGTACCGCGGTGAAAAGATAGGCCATCGTTTCAAGATCGCTGGTTTCATCCAGCTTGTACCCTTCGAATAGGTAGTCCCATGCCGGGATGAGACCGGGCATCTCGGCGATCACCACATCGATATCGTTGAAGACGCCGCGGCGGGTCGTCTCCGACAGCAGTCCGTTGATCACCGCGTTTTCGGCGTCTATCCAGGTGTTGACCTGCTGGCGCGCGGTGTAGAGCGCCTGCACCCATTCGATATCGGTGAACTCGGGGTCCGGTTGCATCAGCTTGGCGATGATCTCCGGGTTCTCGATGCGCGAGGTATTCATGCCGATGAACTGGGAGCTCCGCGTGCTCTCGGCCGTGTAGACGGCAATGCGGTTGGCCTGGTTCAGTTCGGCGATCAGGAATACCAGGCCAACGAGCACACCGACGTTTGCCAGCAGCGAAAGCCATTGGTTGAGTTTGTCAAGTTTCATGAAGCTGCCTCGAACGTCTGGGTATCCGGAATGCCATGGAGTTACGATCAGGGCTCCGGAACCTCGAAGGAATCGATGAACAGACCCGTTGGATCGGTATCCTCGGCTTCGTTGTTGACCAGTTCCGGATCGGCCGGCCTGGCGCCGATGACAAGCGCCGACATCGTGATCGGGTCGCCCTCGGGCGCGATCACGTTACCGGTCACCGTGATCTCGGCCGACGTTCCCGGCGGCATCGAAATCGTTTCGTCGACCGCGCCGGTCACGGTCGCGCCGCCGCTGGAGCAAGCGGCACCGCCGGCCGCGACGCATTCCCACTGCATGTCGCCGATGCCGATCGGCACGCTTGCGGTCACCGTTGCGCTGTCCGACTCTGTGCCCAGGTTAACGACCGGAATCGTCCACACGGCCGGGTCCAGCGGATCGATGAACGAACGACCGTTTCGGACCGCCACGCCCAGGTCCGCGGCGTCGTCCCAGAATCCGGGCTGCTGCGTCGTCTGACTGTCGGTCGCGGACGTGGTGGCGCATAACGTGGAGCCGGCCGGCTGGATTGCCGACGCATCGCCGCCGACGTCGATCAGCAGCGCGCCCTGCGGCGTGCCCGTGGCCGGCTTCGGGGATTCGCGCAGGACCAGCCGCCAGTCGTCGATGCGTCCGCCGGCATCGGTACCCAGCTCGAACTGGCACAGCCCGGTGTCGGCCAGCGATCGCGACTGCAGGCTGTCTCCGAACGCAAGCGCCGTCACCGCATGCCCCACCGCCGAGCGCGCCACGTCGTCGGGCAACGGGCGGTCGAGCTCCACGAAACCGATCGTGCGGTCGCCGAACTGCCCGGCGCCCGACGCACCGCTGGACGCACGGCCGACATAGTCGTAGATCGTGGATTCAAGCGGCGGAAAGCGGTCGCTGGACCATGAACCGCGTTCATCCACCGACGAAATCGCGGTCGGAAAGTCAGCCCCGCAGGTTTCGTTCGATAAGCCGGTCAGCACCTCGATGCGCGCGGGCGTGATGCTCAGGAACCGCTGCGTCGTGCCGCCCGGCGCATCGGGGTCCAGTACCAGCCCGATCCTCCAGTCACTGGGAACACCCCAGACGTCCGTGGCCAATTCAAACAGGCACAGGCTGCCGGCGGCATCGAAATTCTCGGTGCCGTCGGTGAAGCTGAACGCGGTCACGGCCGGAAGAATGTCGGCGAGGGGGCGCAGGGGCGGAAGCGAGCCGTCGAAGGTGACCGTGCCCGCTACCGCGTCGCCGGCGCTGTTGGGAGACTCGACCTGCGTAAACGGCGGCGCTTCGAAGTCGTAGACCGCCGGATCCGGCGTGGTCGTCACCGTGCTTGTCCAGGTGCCCGGACTGTTGAAAACGGCGGCAAAACTGTCGAACCCGAAAACCGTGGAGCACGCGACGCCGTTCGACGTGTAAGTCGCGGCCTGGTCGACAAAGCCGGTCGTATCCATCAGCACACCCGACTGCCCCGAGGGCGGGACCGGGAATGTTCTCAGCGATATCTGCCAGCCGATGATTGCTCCGGATCCGCTGGTGGTGATATTGAAGGCGCAGATCGAGGTGTTCGCGAGCGTGCGCGTGTTGACGCCGTCGCTGAACGAAAATGACTGCAATCGACCGGAGATATCGTCCCCGAGCAGCCACGGATCCAGCGGCGCTGGAATCGTGAACTGGCCACTGATGCCGTCGCCGCTCGTCCACGGCGCCTCCAGCGTGTCGAACGGATTGCCCGAGTAGGTGTAGGTTTCCTGGGCCGAGACCAGCGAACCGAACAGCGAGGCCAGGGCGACGGCGCCGAGGATCGAAAGAGAGGGATGCGACATGAAGGGCTCCGGCCCGAGGCCCGCCACTGCGGCGCCGTGGCGGTTTGATTTGAAATCAATATACCCGAAGCACTCGTCTCGGTAAATATCACGACCATATCAGGACCTTGGCGGCGCCTGTCCAGCCGGTCTTCAATTTATCCGGCCCGGCGGGCGTAAACTGGGAATGCTCGTGATTCCGGGTCGCAGGCGGCTGTCGGGAATCGTCCGTCATTCGCTCTTCGATGTGCCACGGTGAACGCATGAACAATCGAGGTCCCGGACCGTTGTTCGGAATGCTTACCCTTCTTTATCGCGCCAGGATGGTGGGGCTCAAGGCCCTGGTGACGCTGGTGCCAGTGCCTCGCCCGATGTTGTTCGTGGGCGCTGACAGCACGCGCGAACTGAGCCGCGCCATTGCGCGATTCGGCGCCAGGCACGTATTCATCGTGACCGACGCCACACTGGTCGAACTCGGCATCATCCAGCCCATCCTCGAGCACCTCGAGTCGCTGGACGTCCGGACAACCGTGTTCGACGCCGTGCAACCGGATCCGGATTTCGCGCTGATCGACGCCGGCACGGCCGAACTCGAATCAGCGGGCTGCGACGTGGTGCTTGGGGTCGGCGGCGGATCGCCCATGGATGCGGCCAAGGTGATCGCGGCGCGGGCAACAAGCAACAAGCCGGCCGCCCAACTCACCGGCATCATGAAGCTGAAAGCGCCGCCTTTGCCCATTTACGCGATCCCGACCACGGCCGGGAGCGGCTCCGAGGTCACGATCGCCGCGGTGCTGTCGGATCGCGACGCAAAGCTCAAGAAGCCGGTCGTCGATCCGAAGCTGGTGCCGGTCGCCGCTGCGCTTGATCCGAAGCTCATGCTCGGCCTGCCGCCGGGCATGACTGCCGCTACCGGCATGGACGCGATGACCCACGCGGTCGAATCCTATATCTCGCGCCATGCGACACCGGATACCGATCGCCTCGCCCTGGCGGCGGTGCGCATGATCGCCCGCCACCTGCCGCGCGCCTACGCCGACGGCAGCGACATCGAAGCCCGCGAGGCGATGGCGATTGCCGCGTCCTATGCCGGTTCGGCATTCACGAAGGCCAACGTCGGCTATGTCCACGCCATCGCCCACCAGTTCGGCGCGCGCTACCACACGCCCCATGGACTGGCCAACGCCATCGTCATGCCGCACGTGCTGGACTACACGCGCCCGGCCGCGGCAAAGCGCATGGCCGAGCTTGCCCGCGCGGCCGAGGTCGAGGGCGGGACCGACGCCGAACTGGCCGATGGTTTCATCCAGCGCATTCGCGACCTCAACGCCGAGCTCGGCATACCCGATCACCTGGCCGATCTGAAGCGGACCGACGTGCCGGCCATCGCCGCGGCCGCGCTCAAGGAGGCCCACAGCCTCTATCCCGTCCCGCGCTACATGAACCGTCGGTGCTGCGAAGCCTTGATCAAGCGCATGCTGCCGCCCGACGAGGCGGGTTAATGAGAGAGGTCGGGCTGGCGGGTGCATTGAGCCGGTTCGTCGACAAGAACTGCCTTGGGCGAGTGCTTCGAGAACTGCCTGTCCAGCCCGGCGCTGCGTTTCGCGGCCAAATTAACGACGCACCTGCGGGAAATCGCTAAACTCGCGCATCTGGACGGACGAGCGGGTCATCCTCATGACTGTTGAAATCGCCGCGGTCTTCTTCATCGTCGGCTGCGCGCTTTACCTGTTCGCGACCGAGAAGCTGCCCGTGGACGTCACCGCGCTGGCGATTCTCGTCACCGTGATGGCGGTTCCGATCCTGTTCCATTCCGATTGGCTGCTGGAGCGCGGCGTCGATCTGGAATCGGCTTTCCCCAGCGTCTCGGAGAGCCTTTCCGGGCTTTCCAGCACGGCCACGGTCACCGTGCTGTGCATGTTCATCCTGTCCGGCGGCATTCAGCGATCCGGCCTCATACACGTGCTGGGCAAGCGGCTGTTTCCGCTGGTGGGCAACTCGGAAATCCGGCAGATCATCGGCATCGGCATCATGGTCGGATTGTTCTCGGGCTTCATCAACAACACCGCCGCGGTCGCGATTGCGATTCCGCTGGTTCTCGACATGGCCAGGCGAAGCAACCTGCCTGCCGCCCGGGTGCTGATGCCGGTGAGCTTCTTTGCCATGCTCGGCGGCACGCTGACACTGATCGGGACATCCACCAATATCCTGGCGTCGGCAATCCTGGCCGAGGACCCGCGCGTGGGCCGCGAACTGAACATGTTCGAGTTCGCGCACCTGGGCCTGATCGTGCTCGGCGTCGGCGTACTGTATTTCCTGACCATCGGACGGTGGCTTCTCCCGTCCAGCGATGCCCGGCCGCTGCATCACGGGGAGGAAGAATCCTTCGTCATCGAGCTGAGCGTGCCCGCCGACAGTCCGCTGATCGGCAAGACCCTGCAGGAGGCAAAATTCGAAGCCCACGCCGGCGCCGAGGTCATGAAACTGACGCGCGGCGAGCAGACCTGGATCAAGCGCGCGCGAACCACGCCGATCGAGTCCAGGGACGTCATCATGGCCAGCGCGACGGTCCGCCAGATCATGGACCTGATCAAGGAATACCACGTCGACGTTCTTTCCGACTTCGGCGACACGCGCAAGGCCCGCAGAGACGGCCAGCTGGTGCCGATCCTGCTGCGAAACCGGGAACTGTTCAACGGCCGCACGGCCCGTGCGGTGGATTTCTGGAAGCGCTATCAGGCGCGATTGATCGGGCTCAGTACCAACGCCGTCCGTTCACGGCGTCTGGCGTCCGAGAAATTGCACGTCGGTGAGGTGGCGCTGATCGAAATTTCGCAGAAAGCGCTTCAGCGTCTGAACAGGAATTCGGACGTTGTCGTACTCGACGAATACGAGGACGACTTCAACCGCAAACGAATGATCATCGCCGCCGGGATCGTCGCCGGCGTGGTCCTGCTTGCGACGCTCACACCGATGCCGATAGTGCTTACCGCCATTGCCGGGGTGATCGCCATGGTCGCTACCGGGTGCATATCCAAGCGGGACATGTACGCCGACGTATCGTGGGACGTCATATTTCTTCTTGCCGGGGTGATCCCGCTGGGCATCGCCATGGCGAAATCCGGCGCGGCCGATTGGCTGGCGTCGCTGATGGTCGTTCACGTGGCCGACTGGCACCCGGTATTCATCCTGCTCGGCCTGTATGCGATTACCACGCTCCTGACCGAGATCGTGAGCAACAATGCTTCAGCCGTCATCCTCATACCGGTGGCGCTTTCAGTGGCCGAACTGCTGGGGCTTTCTCCACTTCCCCTGGCCCTGGCGGTGATGTTTGCGGCGTCGACGAGTTTCCTTTCCCCGGTCGGGTACCAGACCAACACCATGATCTACGGCACCGGCGTTTTGCGATTCACGGACTTCATCCGGGTCGGCGGGCCGCTGAACATCATTCTGATGATCGTTACGTGCCTCGGCCTGTACTGGCTGTGGCCCATGAACGTGTGACTCGCGCCCCGGCGCACGGGTAGCGTCGGGCGCTCAGCTGCGGCGCTGATTACGGTTTCACATCATTTCAAGAAACGATCGGAACTCCCCGTTTGAAGTTCCATCTCGCTTGCGTTCTTTGAATGACTGGCGTTACCAGCCGTCGGGCAGATCGCCTGTGCGCTCCAGCCAGGTATCAGCGGCGAGCATGCCGCCGGTAAACCGAAAGGCCTCGGCTCGACCGTCGGCGCCCAACCGGAACTCGATGACTGTCGGCTCCTCCTGCCCCGGGGTCAAACGCGCCTGCTCGAACTCTGTTTCGGAAACCGTTTTCATCTGCCAGGGAGCGACATCGCCGAACATTGCACCAAGCATCAGGTGCCCCGGCGGCACCTCTGGCGCCCGCTCCGCATACGCCGGCCGCTTCGCCTCGGCGATGAACCAGGCGCGCGCCGGCCGCTCGGGCGAAGCATAAACACCGTAGTAATTTTCAGGCGCATCGAGTGCGGGGCCCAGTCGCGAATCGCTCGGCCCCGCCGGCGCCTCGTTCGTCGCCGAAGGAGATGACTCGGACGGCAGCCGGTCCTCGACGGAATCGGGCGCTCGATCGGCATCCAGAACTTTCTCGGATTCAGCCTGCTGCTCCCCGCAGCCGGCGAGCGCAATGGCAAGAACCATCGCCGTGCACATGCGATTTCTTTTTCTCGTATTCATCGGCCATCTCCTCGACGCTCGGCCCAAAGGCCCCTATATCCAGATACGCAATCCCCGGCTCATTCGCGCCGACTTCAGGCCGCGCAAAAAGTCGGGGCAGGCACAGCCGAGGTCAGCGACGACCGTTTAGTCGGCGAGATTTTTTCTTGGCGGGGAACGGGCTCATTAAGACGTGCCTGTCCAATTTATTATGGGAAGAACGACCGGGGCTGTATCATCCAGGCTGATGGCCGTCGCGCTGCCGGTCTGCGGTGCGACGCATATAGGCACTTGTCGAGGTAATCGCCATGTCCGAATCACGCCAGAAATGGCTTCAGTATCTCGAAGCACTCGTTGGCCTTTCGGTGGTCTTCACGCTGATCGTTCTCATCTTCGAGGTTCGTGGCAACTCGTTGTTGATCGAGCGGCAGATTCTGACCGAGCGCAACATGGGCATCGTTGCGCCGTTGCTCGCCCCGACCGAGTTGCTGTCGGCCTACGAAAAGATCAAGACGAAGGATGGCTGGGAGCCTGATACCCGGGCATTCATGGATGATTACGGGCTGGCGCCCGCTGAAGCCGTGGCGTGGACGCGCATGCTATACGGCATTTGGTGGCAACGGGAACTCGACTATCTGACTATGGGATCATCCGACGAACTGGCGAAATCCGTCCGGGGACTGCTGGGCGACCCGGACAACGCCCTTTTCTGGACTATCAACAGCTCCGGCTTCGACCCGGGTTTCCAGGCCTTCGTCGAACGCCAGCGTGAACTGGCTCCGGCACGGAAGACATTGGAGCCCAAGCCCTCAACCTCTGCACCGGCCGAAAGCGTGGACAGTCAGAACTGACGGAGCTGCCTGACGACAGACCGTGCCACCTTCGAAAAGGTCCCGCTGCCGGATTCAGCGTGCGCGGAAGCACCCTCAAATCCCGAAAATCGACCCGGAGCAAGCAGAAACCGGCATTCAATGCCGCCCGGGCTGGCGGTGGACCGGCCCGTCGCCGGGATTCGTCCCGGGCGAGCCCTTCGGGACGTGCCTGTCCAATTTGTTCAATTTGTTCGCTTCCTTGCCCGGAAATCGTCGATTTTCCGCCCGGCAGGCACTCAATTTGGTGTATAAAGCACGGTTTGCTGTAGAATCGCGTCGGCGCTATCCTGCCTGGATCGCCGCGTTGCGCATTTTCCGATTTCATCAAGGCGTCAATATTGCCCGATCGGCATCGACTGGCGATATCGGGCGGCCTTTTAACCCGGATTATTCGTGGCCCGATCGTCGCGAGGTGGTTCCAGGCCCCGTGGATACAGCGTTTCGATGACCGAGCGCACCGGAAACGTACTCACCTGTACGGTGAGGATGTGCGACCGAGCGAAACGCTGTAGGCGCGGGGTCTGGGGCCACCGCAGTAGATTGGGCCATGAATAATCCGGGTTTAATGCACTGAAGTTTTCCACGAACCTATCCAGTTGGACTGACTAGACCATGAGTGATCTCTCGCACTATCGAAACATTGGCATTTTCGCGCACGTCGATGCCGGAAAGACGACCTCGACCGAGCGCATCCTGAAACTGACCGGCAAGATTCACCGGACCGGTGAGGTGCATGACGGCGCTGCAACCACCGATTTCATGGCGCAGGAGCAGGAGCGTGGCATCACGATCCAGTCCGCTGCAACCACCTGTTTCTGGAAGGATCACCGCCTGAACATCATCGACACCCCGGGCCACGTGGACTTCACCGTCGAGGTGTATCGCTCCCTGAAGGTGCTGGATGGCGGCGTCGGCGTGTTCTGTGGTTCGGGCGGCGTCGAACCGCAGTCGGAAACCAACTGGCGCTACGCCAACGACTCGGAAGTGTCTCGCATCATCTTCATCAACAAGCTGGACCGCATCGGCGCCGATTTCTACCGGGTCGTCGATCAGGTCAAGAACGTGCTGGCCGCGAAGCCGCTGGTCATGGTGCTGCCGATCGGTACGGAGAGCCAGTTCAAGGGCGTGGTCGACCTGCTCACCCGCAAAGCCTGGATCTGGGACGACACGGGTCTGCCCGAGAACTACGAGATTACCGATGTACCGGCTGACATGGCCGATGACGTCGAGACCTGGCGCCAGGAACTCATCGAGACCGCGGTCGAGATGGACGATGACGTCATGATGGCGTACATGGACGGCGAAGAGCCTTCGATAGAAGACATCAAGCGCTGCATCCGCGACGGCACCCGCACCCTGGCGTTCTTCCCGACCTACTGCGGGTCGGCGTTCAAGAACAAGGGCATCCAGCTGATCCTGGATGCGGTCGTGGACTACCTGCCGAGCCCCACGGAAGTGGAGCCCCAGGACCTGACCGACGAAGAAGGCAATCCGACGGGCGAAGTTGCGACGGTGACCCTGGAAGAGCCGTTCCGTGCGCTGGCGTTCAAGATCATGGACGATCGCTTCGGCGCGCTGACCTTCGTTCGTGTCTATTCCGGCCAGATCAAGAAAGGCGACACCATCCTGAACTCGGCGACCGGCAAGACCGAGCGCGTGGGCCGCATGGTGGAAATGCACGCCAATGACCGCAACGAGATCGAGCGCGCCCAGGCCGGCGACATCTTCGCTTGCGTCGGCCTGAAGAACGTGCAGACGGGCCACACCCTGTGTGATCCGAAGCACCCCTGCACCCTGGAAGCCATGGTGTTCCCCGAGCCGGTGATCTCGATCGCCGTCGCACCGAAGGACAAGGCGGGCAGCGAGAAGATGGGTGTGGCCATCGGCAAGATGATTGCCGAGGATCCGTCCTTCCGCGTTGAAACCGACGAGGATTCCGGTGAGACCATCCTCAAGGGCATGGGCGAACTGCACCTGGATATCAAGGTCGACATCCTGAAGCGCACCTACGGCGTGGAGCTGATCGTGGGCGAACCCCAAGTGGCCTACCGCGAAACGATCACCAAACCGGTGGAAGACAGCTACACCCACAAAAAGCAGTCCGGTGGCTCCGGTCAGTTCGGAAAGATCGATTACCGAATTCGTCCCGGCGAGCCCGGCAGCGGCTTCAAGTTCGAATCAACCGTGGTGGGCGGCAACGTTCCGAAGGAATTTTTCCCGGCGATCCAGAAGGGCTTTGCCGGCATGATGGAGGAAGGCCCGCTGGCCGGCTTCCCCGTGCTGGACGTGGAAATCGAACTCTTCGACGGCGGCTTCCACGCGGTCGACTCCTCGGCGATCGCGTTCGAACTGGCCGCCAGGGGCGCGTACCGTCAATCCATGAGCAAGGCGGGTCCGCAGCTTATCGAACCTTTCATGAAGGTCGATGTGTTCACGCCGGAAGACAACGTGGGTGACGTAATCGGCGACCTCAACCGTCGTCGCGCGTTTATCAAGCACCAGGAACCGAATCCGACCGGCATCCGCATCAAGGCCGAAGCACCGCTGGCCGAAATGTTCGGCTATATCGGCCACCTGCGTACCATCACCTCGGGCCGTGGCCAGTTCTCCATGGAGTTTTCCCACTACATGCCGTGCCCGCAGCAAATCGCCGAGAAGGTGATCGAAGCGGAGAAGGCGCGCAAGGCGGCAGCCAAGGCCGGCTAAGCGCGGGCTTCAAGGCCGGAAATCAGGGTCCCGGCGGCGAGAGCTGCCGGGATTTTTTTGCCTTTGGCCGGCCCCGTTCGTTGATGGCGAGGACTCGGACACCTGGCGAGGACTCGGACACCTGGCGAGGACTCGGACACCCATCCTGTAGGAATTTTCCTACTGAAATTCGGCCATTTTTCTGATCGACGAGAACTGAGACACCCACCTCGTAGGAAATTTCCTACAAGAATCCGGGGCGTTTTCCGATTGTTCTGACAGTCGGCTCCGCTTAGCCTGTCGTCAGGCCATTCAGGAGTTCCGGCGTGCCACATCCGCGGCAGAATCAATTTTTTGCTGGATGCGGCATCTTGCACATCCGTCGCCAGCCAGTCTTGTCGAAATCACCCGGCCCGTGAGCCCGGAAGGTGTATGAATTCCTGTTGGTCGCGGCCACCAGACATGCCAAAGTCCGCGCGAAGGGAGCACCGGGATCAGAATCTCAACCGCTCCTCACAAGCGATAAGGAGATCGCCATGCCCCATATTTATCTTGTTCCCATTGCCCTGCTCCTGTTCGCATCCCCATTCGCGTCCTCCCAGGGCGCCAGCCACCAGGCGATGCTGGCGAGCGTATATTCGGATGAAAGGGAAATCCAGGAGTACTGGGTCAGTGAAAAACTGGACGGCGTGCGCGGACATTGGGACGGAAAGGCGCTCTGGAGTCGCGGGGGCCACCGCATTTCAACGCCGGAATGGTTCACCGAAGGTTGGCCGAACACGGCCATGGATGGCGAACTCTGGATTGCACGTGGTCGGTTTGATGCCGTCAGTGGAATTGCGCGCAGTACCCGGGCAGACGATAAGGAATGGCAACGGGTTAAATTCATGGTCTTTGATATGCCCGGTCATGGTGGCGTCTTCAGCCAACGAGTCGAGGTGATGGAGGAGATTGATGACTACGGGATTCCGTGGCTGCAGCCCGTTCCTCAGTTCCGCGTGGCTGATGCCGCGGAACTGGAGGCACGCCTGGAGGCGCTGGCAGCTGCGGGCAGTGAAGGTTTAATGCTGCATCATCAGGATGCGCTGTATCGTTCCGGCCGCAGCCAGGATTTATTGAAATACAAGATGCACGACGATGCCGAGGCGCGGGTCGTCGGCTATACCGAAGGCAAGGGCAAGTACGCCGGCCTGGTGGGCGCCCTGGTGGTCGAGCGAGAAGATGGAAGACGCTTTCGGCTGGGCAGCGGTTTGAGCGACAATGACAGAGCATCGCCGCCGCCAATCGGCAGTTGGGTCACCTATCACTACAATGGGCACACCTCCACCGGCCTGCCGCGTTTCGCTCGCTTCGTTCGTATACGCAATGATATGCAGGAGACGAGCCATGATTCGTCTGATTAGCTGCGAAAAGTGAACGAATACCCCGACACCCACCCTGTAGGAATTTTCCTACTGAAATTCGGCCATTTTTCTGATTGCGCGGGCTCGATCTGAGGCTTAGGCTGGACTCAAGCCAACCTCAGTGCTGCTCGTGCCTCAAGCCCGCAGAAACCAGATCTCGCTGGACGCGACAATGCTCTACCACTGCATCAGCCGGTGTGTTCGGCGACAGTACCTGTGCGGCGAGGACCCGCTGACCGGGAAGGACTTCTCGCATCGGCGGGACTGGATTCGGGCGCGCATATTCGAGCTTTCCGACATTTTCGCCATCGGCATCTGCAGCTACGCGGTCATGAGCAATCATCTGCACGTCGTTCTTTGTGTCGACCAGGCTGAGGCCCTGGAATGGGACGAGCACGAAGTCGCGAAGCGCTGGCTGGCCCTGTTCGGGGGCACGCCGCTGATGCGCAGTTTCGTGGCCGGCGAGAAGCTTTCCGATGCGCAGTTGAGCGCGGTGTCTTCCCTGATCGAGAAATACCGGAAGCGACTGTTCAGCATCTCCTGGTTCATGCGCTGCCTGAACGAACCGATCGCCCGCTGGGCCAATTCCGAAGACAATGTCACGGGTCGCTTCTGGGAGGGAAGGTTCAAGAGTCAGGCACTGCTGGACGAAGCCTCGGTCATCGCGGCCATGGCCTATGTGGATCTCAACCCGATCCGTGCCGCGATGGCGGAGACGCCGGAGGAATCCGACTACACCTCGATCCAGCAGCGGATTCTGGAGCAGGATCCGAAAATAGCGGCCAGGGATGAATCGGCGATGGAAAAGCTCCCGGAGGACCTACGCGAAGCAATCGGTCGGCTGATGCCCTTTGCCGATCAGGCGGAAGACGATCCGGAGCGCGCAATTCCGTATGAAAGCCGGGACTACCTGGAACTGGTCGATTGGTCCGGCCGAGCCATCGTCGAAGGCAAGCGCGGCAGAATCCCGGAAAATCTGCCACCGATCCTCGAGCGCCTTAAGATCGATCCCGACAACTACGTCAGGTTCATCAACCGAACCCAGAAGCACCGTTTCCACAGCGTCATCGGCGCCGTCGATACGATGCGAGACCTGGCAGGCCAATTCGGACGTACCTTCCTCAAGGGGCAAAGCGCCGCGGCGGCGTTGTTCAGTCCCGGCTAGGAACCCATTGCCAGCCCAAAGCTACCCATATGGCCTCCCGGCCAGGCTGGGCATGTCCGAAATCCGCGTCGCTGGCCAGAAATTGATCACTTAATCCCCCAATCGCCTGTTCGGCGCCTGATTTCTGCCCAAACCCCTAGCGGTCGCACTCTACCTTCGAACCGAGCTCTGGAAGTTGGGTGATGAGATGGACGCCTCCATCATTCGCGCCGGCGTCGTAATGCGCCACACTGGTATCTCGACTCAGTCATTCGCGTAGGAGGCGTCCACTCATG
>MDTG01225149.1_pt1 | contig 39982 bp, 52 predicted proteins | sample 811421 | NCBI WGS metagenome assembly MDTG01 (sample SAMN05326645, study PRJNA326480) | marine metagenome | isolation source: seawater | place: Pacific Ocean: South East | collected 2011 | reverse complement strand
TCTGCACGACATCAACAACTACAGCATGAACTACAAGGCCGCGGCCTATCCGGGCATGGGTGTGAAGTTTGTTGATGTGCGTGCTGCATTTGCCGGCAAGGAGGCTCAGTACATCATCAGCGACGGTATCCACCCGACCGCCGCCGGCTCCCGAGTGCTGGCTGACAAGATCCTGCAAGCGCTGGATTGATGTTTCGGGAGGGCCAGGTCACCGGACACGACATGTCGTGTCCCTAGGTGCCGGGCTCTCCTCTCAAACTTAGGGACACGGCTTGCCGTGTCCGCTTGAGCCCCGCCGCCTTGGCGCTCATAATGCACGGCCTTCCCCCCTCGTTATTCCGCAGGCCGCCGCATGTTCCGCTGGTTTGAAAACCGTCTTGATCCGTTTCCAGTTGAAGAGCTGAGCGAGCCGCCACGCAAGCTGCTGCCCTTCTGCCTGCACTTCACCAAGGGCGCCTGGCCCTACATCATTCTTGCCTCGCTGCTGATGGCCGGTATTGCCATCGCCGAGGTCTGGCTGTTCGGCTTTCTGGGCAGCATTGTCGACTGGCTGTCGGACCAGAACCGCGAAACCTTCCTGCAGACAGAAGCATGGAAGCTGGCCGGCATGGCCTTTGTGGTGCTGGTTGCCCTGCCCTCGCTGATTTTTATCAATAGCCTGATGACCCATCAGACGCTGATGGGCAACTACCCCATGCGCATCCGCTGGCTGGTACACCGCTATCTGCTCAAGCAATCGATGGCCTTCTACCAGGACGAGTTCGCCGGCCGTATTGCCACCAAACTGATGCAGACGGCGCTGGCTGTGCGCGAATGCGTGATCAAGCTGATCGACGTACTCAACTACATCTGTGTCTATTTCATCGGCACGCTGATCCTGGTCGGCTTTGCCGACTGGCGCCTGACCCTGCCCATGCTCGGCTGGCTGGTCGGTTATATCCTGCTGATGCGCTATTTCATCCCGGTGCTGGGCCAGGTCGCCAAGGTGCAGGCTGATGCCCGCTCGGTGATGACCGGGCGCATCGTCGACAGCTACACCAACATCCAGACGGTCAAACTGTTCTCCCACGCCCGCCGCGAATCGGCCTATGCCCGCGAGGGCATGGACCAGTTCATGGTCACCGTGTACAAGCAGATGCGGCTGGTAACCACCCTGTACAGCCTGCTCTACGTACTCAACGCCCTGTTGCTGCTGGGCGTGGCCGGGCTGGCCCTGTGGCTCTGGGTGCAAGACTCCATCAGCGTCGGCGCAGTCGCGGTAGCGGTCGCGCTGGTGCTGCGTCTGTGGGGCATGTCCCAGTGGATCATGTGGGAGCTGTCTGCCCTGTTCGAGAACATCGGCACGGTGCAGGACGGCGTCAACTCCATCTCCCGCCCGCAACTGGTGCTTGATCGCCCGAACGCGCCGCCACTGGCCGTCAGTCAGGGCGACATTCGCTTCGAGGACGTCAGCTTTCACTATGGCAAGGGCAGTGGCGTGATGGAGCAGCTCAACCTGCACATTCGCCCAGGCGAAAAGATCGGTCTGGTGGGCCGCTCCGGCGCCGGCAAATCTACGCTGGTCAACCTGCTGCTGCGTTTCTATGACGTTGAGGGCGGCCGCGTGGTAATCGACGGCCAGAACATTGCCGATGTGCAGCAGGACAGCCTGCGTGAACACATCGGCATGGTGACCCAGGATACCTCGCTGCTGCACCGCTCGGTGCGCGACAACATCCTCTACGGACGCCCGGATGCCGACGAGCAGATGATGCACCAGGCCGCGCGCAACGCTGAGGCCGATCAGTTTATTGCCGAGCTGGAAGATGCCAAGGGGCGTCGGGGCTTTGATGCCCACGTGGGCGAGCGCGGCGTGAAGCTGTCCGGCGGCCAACGCCAGCGCATAGCCATTGCGCGGGTGATGCTCAAGGACGCGCCCATCCTGATCCTCGACGAAGCCACCTCCGCGCTGGATTCGGACGTGGAAGCGGCGATTCAGGAAAATCTAAACCGCCTGATGGACGGCAAAACGGTGATCGCCATCGCCCACCGCCTGTCCACCATCGCGCAGATGGACCGGCTGGTGGTATTGGAACACGGCAATATCATCGAGCAAGGCTCCCACGCCGAGCTGATCGAGCAAAACGGCGTCTACGCTCGCCTCTGGGCGAGGCAGTCTGGCGGGTTTATTGGGGAGGAGCTGGAGGAGGCTGGGCAGCCGGCGTGACGGTGGCGGGGGCATTTGTCGCAAGTTGATATTCTCGCCCCTCGTTTTCAGCTGTTTGTCGGTGGGGCTTCCCGATTCGCTTTTCTGTGAGGGAGTGAGATATTAAAACCACCATAAGCGCGATAAATGTGGGATATAGCGCGGGTGGCCTGGATTTAGTGGGATGGGAAATTGAAAAGGCGTTTCAATATTGGAGCGGCTATTTGGAAGCCTTAACCCAAGCCAGCAGCTCTTCCGCAGCCGCGAGCAACTCTTCTTTATTCTGGGGTTGGGCATAGCTTGCCGCGATGGTCAGGCACTGGAGGCGAATGCTCCATTGCTCTGGCAGTTCCCCGCAAGACTCAGCCTCGGAGTCGGGTTGGATATGGGCTGTAATGTAGCGATGGATCGCAGACCTTGAGACCTTGTAACCCTGCTCAGAAAACCAGTCCACATGATCGTTCAAGGTAAGCCCCGGCTGGTCAGCACACAGTGCCAAAAAGCTGTTTCGGATCTCGCTAGGAATCTTTTCAAGTGACAGTGATCTGCCCATAGGTAACGTCCCTCAACCAGTTGATCTGGAGTCTACTTTAATTCGACTGATCTGGGTCGAGGTCCAGGCGGCATTGGCGACGGTCGATCTCTCTTTTATGTACGCGGTCCAGTAGCTTGTAGATTCCGCGAACGCTCATCTTGTGAAGGCGTGCCAGTTCTGAATGGTTGTTGCCGTTGAACTGGTGGTAGATCTTCATATCGCGAGCAGCCAACTTGAAGAAGTAGTCCTTCGGGATGGTGACCATCTGGCCGCCCCAGTGGGTGGCCAGCCAGTCGGCCAGGGCGGTGCCGGCTTGCTCGGCAACGTCCTGCTCGATGCCGTGATCCTTGAGCACCACCTCGGTGTGTTTTGCGATGTCGGACAGCAGCTCGTGGCGCTGCTGCTCCATGTGCGGGCTTCTGCTCATTGCAACTCACTCCTCATTTTCTCGGCCTGCTCTGGGGTGATCAGCTTCAATGCCTCGTCACCATTGATCCGGGCCAGCTTCTCGAAGTAGTCCGCCGGGCGTCCTGGGCCGTTGCTGCTCCGCCGTGAGCGGTCGGCCTCGGCCGCTGCTGCTGTTGCCTGGGCATCACCCGCGAGGCCGTACACAACTGCGCGCAAGTAATGGTGGTTATCCAGCGGTAGGGTCAGTTTCTCGCGGGCGCTGAGCATCTGCTCGATGCCCATGGCCCACAGGGTTGGTGTGGCGCGACGTGTATCAGTGGTGCGGGCATCGCGGGTGACGGTGCCGGGCGTTACCAGGGCCAACAGATCCTCGACCAGGCGAATGGCCTTGCTGGTGCGCAGCGATCGCTTGGCCGGGCTGAAGAGCCGCAGGTATTGGAGTACTGCTTTGCCGAGCTTTGGCTCCATACCTGCGAACAGGGCCGCCAGGCGCTTTCCCTCGTCGTCGGCCATGCCAGCCTCAAGCGGGAACTGCTCACCGCAGCATGGGCAGGTCAGTTGCATGAGGATCGCCCCCATATCCCCGCGTCCCGCAAACCATCCAGTACGCCGAGCACAATGGCGCTTCCGACGCCGGTGATACCAACCCACTTAAGGAAGTACAGCGTAGCGATGAGCGTCATCAAAGATCTCCCACATCTTTATCGATGTCGGCCCAGGACTCCTTCTCGCGCCGTTCCTTACGTAAAGCAGTGATCACTGCTTCCAGCATTGGAACCTTGCGCTCCCAGCCGTGCGGCATGTCTTCCAATACCGCTGCTCGCTCTGCGCCCTGGTAGCCCAGCTCGTCCAGCAGGCCATCCAACTCGGCCTTGAGGTGCTGCTTTTGCTGCTCGACGTGCAGGGCCGCGATCAGCGCCTTGTAGTGCTGGGGCTTCTTAAGCCAGGCACAGCGCTCGATGCCGAACATGCGCTTGGCGATCGCATCAGCGTATGACCAGGGCAGCTTCATATCGGCCAGCAGCGCCTCGATCTTGGTGATCTCGGCGTCCAGTTTCTTGAAGTTGTGCGGCTTGCCCTTGGCCTTGTTGCTGGGCTTGGGCTTGAAGCCGAGGCGCTCGAACTCGCGCAGTACAGCGCCCACTTGCCGCGGCCCCAGCTCCGTTGACGATCTGACGCCAGCGACGCGGGCAAGCAGTGCGCGGTATGCGCTGTCGTCCATATTCAGTTGCTGACGGGCGATGTGGATCTTGGCAGTGTTGGCGCGGCTGATCATGCGCTGGCTCTCCCGATCGCGAGCGGCTTGGCCGAAGCGCCAATAGCTGTATGCAGCTGCGCCTTCCGGCCTGCTGCGAATCCGGCGTCTGATGCGCACTCGTCGCTTGATTTGAGTTTGCGGCGCTTCATCTTTGCCGTTTTGAGGTTGGGGTAATGCTTCTCCATGTACGCCCTGATGGCCTCCTCGATGTTCTCGTCTACCCCCGCGAACTCGTCGACTTTCATATATACGGCGTCGATCCAAGCATGGGCGAAGGCGTCGCCGCGCGTGACTTTGGTGGACCGCTTGCAGCGCTTCAGCGTGCTCACGTAAGCCTTGCGGGCTTTTTGGCACTGGCGCTCCAGAACCTGAAAGGCATACCCCGTCAGCTCTGGCGCAGCGCCACATCCGACGAAGGTGAACTTCGCGCCCTCAAACCAGCCGGTTTTAATGATCATGTTGGAGCCGAAAGCATGGGCGCAGACCTGAGCCAGGCGAACTCGCCATGCCGGCGGCTCACCATCTGAGCCCGCCAAAACGGTTGATTCGCTGGCCATGCTCGCCAGCACATCGCCCATCTCGACGTTGTAGGCTTCCATCATCTTGTGAGCCTGACGCAGGGCAATCTCGGCTTCGTTGGCATTGGCGTTCTTGCCCTTCGCCATTTCCAGGCACTTCTTGATCTTCTCCAGTGCGCGGTCATGGTCCATATCAAGCCCCCGCCAAGTTCAGGTTGATCTGCTCATAGCGGTCGTCGCCGATGCGTCGGTAAACGCGGATATAGACCGCCTTGCCGTTCACCTGGATGGAATCCCGCAGGGCTTCCATCGCGGTCTTCCAGTCTTCGTCGTCGATTTCCAGGCGCATCAGGTCGAGTACGTCGTTGGTGCGGATCTCGCCGTTACGGCCGGTGAATGCGCGGTCGACCAGGGCCATCAGGTGGCGATCAGCACCAGCGCTCCATTTGCGGATGCAGGCGTAGATCAGTTCCTTGGCTGCGAGGATCTCTTCGGTGAAGCTGAGGCGGTTGGCCAGCGCTCGCTCGATCTTGAACTCACCGTCGTAAGTGGTGATCGACACGTTGCCTTTCTTGCCGCCGAGCTTCACCCCATAGCGCTCCAGCGAAATGCTGATCAAGTCTTCGATATCGGCGAGCGCCTTGGCCTTGAACGCGGTCATCGAATCGCTGATGGCCACCGCCTGGGCGGCCAGATCGCGGGCCACGTTGTCGCGCAGCTTGTCCTGTTCGCGCACCTGGTGCTCGGGTACCAGGTGGCCTGCGGCGTTTTTGACGAAGCCGTCAGGGATTTGCTGTATTGGCGCGTTCATCAATGCACTCCTCGGGTCTCTTTGGCCCGCTTTACGTTGTGGTGGTAGTTGGCCGCCAGCTCATCGAGTACGGCTTTCACTTGCTCGGGCTGGTTCGCTATGTGGGCCTGAACTGCCTTGTGCAGCATCGGGATGAGATAGGTCCGGTAGCCCTCAAGCTGGCACCAAAGGTCAGTTGCTTGCTGGTTGGCGCGTTCCAGGGCGAGCCGCAGCTCGCCCTCGGAAAGCAGCTCAGGGTTGGCGAACGTGATTGGCGCTGAGACGTACATTTCGCTGCTCATCAATGCACCCTCCCAATCAGCCCAGCCACGCGAGGCTTGCCGACTACCCACTCGATCTCGCAGCCCAGCAGGTACGAGCGGCAGCGGACGAAGTGGCCGGGGGTGCGTTCCAGCGTCATGCCGCTGCGGCCCACGCGGACCATGTGCAGCGGCTGCTCGCACTCGACGACCAGGAACGGCCGCTCGCCCTCGACGGCTGTGAACTTGACGGAGCAACCATGCGCACGAAGCTCGCGGCCCACCTGATTGGCCAACGCGAGGCACGCCTTGACCTGGTCGGTGAACACCTTGCTCTGATGCTTCTCTTCAAACGGAATCAATGCACCCATCTCACACCTCCATCACGATCTGGCCAGTGACAACCGGCTCGCCGAGATCCGCAGCAAGGTTCATCGCAGCAGTCATCAGGTTGCCGATGGCCAGCGGGTAAAGCAGGCTCAGGGTTTTGTTGCCGACGTTGTGCTGCAGGCGCTCGCAGATCGCGCTGATACCCTCCGCGTTGATCACCTTGTCCAGGTCAACACCCACCCGACCGAACCGGAAGCGCAGGAAAGTCTCCAGCTCGGCTGGCGGGATTGCCCCCAGTTCCACGACTTGCAGGCGCTGCACCACCTCTCGCAGCTCTGGATTGCGCTCGTTGAGCTTTCTGGTAAGCAGCTCGGGCTGGGCGATAAGCACAATGCTCACCAACTTGCTGAAACCTCGCTCCAGCTCCCGCAGGCGCTTCAAATGCTTCAGGGTTGTGATCGGTAGGCTGTGCGCCTCCTCCAGGATCAACAGGTGGCGCATGCCAGACTCGGCGCTACCCTTTAATGCAGCGACCATCTGGTCGAAGCGGGCCTGAGGAGAACTCTTTCCCGACTCCAGAGGTTGCACCACCGACGTAATCGCCTCGGCGATGTGGGTGCTCTTCAGGGTCTTACCCTTCGTATCGTTCTCCTCGCTGGCCAGTACATAGGGCTCGATCACCATCACGGGGGCGTCTTCGGCCTCCAGTCGTGCAACCAGCTCGCGGCGCAGCGTAGACTTGCCCGCGCCTGACTCGCCAACCACAGCCAGAAAACCATCATGCCGCGCTACCTGGTACATGCACTCACGGACGTAGCGAATGTCCTGGGACACGTACATATCATCAGCGCAGGTAAGGTCGTCGAATGGGTCGCGCGGCAGAGCAAAGGCGCGGCGAGTGGCTGGCATTAGGGTCTGTTTGCGTTTTAACATCGGTTCTGACTCCTGGTTGTTTTGGTCGAACGCTTCTGGGGGTTGCGGATCAGCCGTGTTAGCGCACGGCTGGTCCACCTGTACTTCTTCAAACACGTCGCCAATGGCGTCATTGGCGGCGCCGTTACTCAGCAGCCAGTCACGGATGCGCTGCTCCAGCTCAGTCCGGTCAAGGCTTTTCGGCCACAGGCCGTGGTTGATCAGCTGGGCGATGGTCGCCTTGCTCAGTTGCAGCGAGCGGGCCAGATCGGCCTGCTTTGGTTCGATCGCATCCAGCACCAATTTCAGTTTCAACATGCGTCACCTCCCACCAGCCGGAGACCCGGACGCTGTGGTTTGGGGTTGCGGATTAGCTCGGCGAAAGCCTCCAGCTCGGGCTCTGGAACGCCGTCCTTGTATGTTTCCTTCAGGGTTGCCATGGCCTCGGCGTTCCATTTTTCGCCCAGCATGGCTTTGAGCCGCTTGGCAGCGGCAACGTGGCTCAGCGGCGGTAGCTCCACCACAGGGCCAGTAAGCTTGTGTTCGGTACCGCGGCGCGGCAGGTGGGTCGGCAGGTTCGCGTCGGCCAGCGGCTTGTAGGGGTCCAGCTTGCCGGCCAGCGGCAGCGCCTTGGCTTTGCGCTCAGCCGCGGCTTCGTCTGCCGAGGTGGTGCCGGTCATCAGCTGCTCGATCGCCTTGTTGGCCTTCTGCGCTGAGGTGTCGGCATGGCTGGCAAACTCGCCAAACGTGACGCTGTGTTCGCCTTCTGAGAAGCCGTATTCGTCCTTCTCGATGCGAGGGATCACATAGATCACCTGGTGCCCTGCGGCGTTGGTGGCCACCACCTGGGCCGCGTCGCTGCGCCATGGGTTGCGGGTGACCAGCACCTTCTCGTGCACCATCACACCGGGCACATCCTTGACCGAGTACTCAGCGCCCTGGAACGAGATGCGCAGGCTCGGCTTGACCTTCCGCTCCACCGGCTCGGCAATGGCCAGTTCGCGGCAGACCTCAACCGGAGGGGCCTTAACCAGCTGCTGCTCGCTAATGCGCATCCAGGCTGAAGTGCGCGTCATGCCGTGCCGGCGATGCTTGCTTGTGGCGTTGAACACAGCCCGCCACTGCGCTGCCAGAGCGTTCAGCTCTGCCAGATCCGCGACCGGGCGATAGCGCAGGCCGGCTTCAAACTTCCGCTCGATGATGTTCCGCGCGTTCTCCACCTGGCCGGTGGCGCGGGCGCTGCCCGGTGCGTGGGCGATGGCTTCAATGCCCAGGCTCTTACACAGGTTCATGGTCATTGCGCTGGTGTTAGCGCTGCCGGGGTCCATGTACAGGATGCGCGGCACCCCGTGCAGCATGTCCGGCCCGCCGCGCTCCTGCAGGGCGTTGATAAGCACGCTGCAGAGGTTCTCGCCGCTCTCCGCACCCATCACGTATTCGACGTAGATCCAGCCGCTGGCGTGGTCGGTAATCTCGTAGGACCACACCCGATCAGCCATCACCCGCGCCAGATTCTTGGGCTTGTTCTTGTAAAACTCGCCCTGGTCCATGATGTGCAGGCCCTGCGACTTGGCCGATGGCTTGAGGTAGTAGAGAACACACAGCGACGCATCGATCTGCCAAACATGGTTCGGGTGTTCGCTGCGCATCTCCACATGGGGCGCGGGTGCAGTGAGCTGGTCGATATGCAGCCCATACGCCCGAATCGCCCGGCGAATGGCGCTCTCGCTCAGCGGTGTGATCTCGCCTGTGCGCGGGTCCACCCGCTCGGCGCGTACCAGGCCGTTGGCGCGCAGTGCGGTTACCGCATCCATCAGCGCCCAGATCACCTTGTCGTTGCCGCGGGTGGTCTCTTTGACGGCCCCGACGATCAGCAGCGCCTCGTCGTAGGTCAGATCCGATTTGCCCGCGTCGGCGCGCACCTTGCGTGGTTTTTTCACTGTCAGTTCCCGCAGCTTGCGGTGCAGCGTTGCCAGGGAGATACCCAGCTCGCTGCACGCCTGCTCATAGATGGCCTGTTTGCCGCCATGGCCAGCGGCGCGAATGGCTTGCGCCACAGCAACCAGGCGTTCGGTCATAACGGCGCTCATAGTCAGTTGCCCTCGATCGCCGCTTGCGCGCGCTCAAGCGCGTCCGGTGCCATCCAGTCGGTGGCATCCGGGTCGACGTTGTCGGGTAGGTCGTAATCCTCGCGGATGGCCAGAATGTTCAGTTCGATCTCGCGCAGCAGGCTGGCTAGGTAAGCGCGCTGGTCTTGGCCGTTCTGCGCGCCCTCGTTCACCAGGGTTTCAAAGGCGACGCGTAGTTTGTTGGTGAGCAGGCTCTCAGCCTCAGTGGCCATCCCGCTCACCTCCATGCGTAACTCCTTCAACTTGTGCGCGGGTGGCATGGTTTGGATGCGGCGCTTGATCTTCTCCAGCTCGAGCTTGGCCTCCTCGAGTGCGCGAGTCTGATCGGCCAACCGTGCCCCCTGTGCCTCATAGTCACTCTGCGTGTCTTCGAGCCGTTCTTGCAGCTTGGCGTGCTTGGCAATCAGCTCCTCGGCCAGAAACTCCACCGCTTCATGGTTACCGGTCTTGGCCGCCTCAATCAGAGCAGAGCGGGAGTCATCGGGCAGCTTGCGGAACTGGCGCAGCTCGCGATAACCAACCCCCAGCGCTGAAAGCTGGTTGAGCGCTTGCTCGCCAAATGCGTTGAGGTTTGCCAGATCTTCATCAACCTTCGAGCGAGACAGGCCGAGGGCCTGACAAAATCCGTCAAAAGTGCCGACGTCGGCAATTTCGTTGCCGTGAGGGTCCACCCCCTTTTTGCCCGCTAACGCCCGATACATCTTGCTTTCCTTGATGTGTTTGAGCTTGGTCAAACTGACGACGTCGGCAAAACGGGCAAATGAGTTGGCCATTTGCACTTGCCCCAGCAGCTGGTTGACCAGGTCGCGTTCTTCGCTGTGCTCGGCAATCAGGGCGCTGCCGGTGTTCTGCAACTGGTTCAGCGCTTGCTCATCCAGCGGTGCAACATCAACGGGCTCGGTGGTCGTGGTTTTTGTACGGGCCATGGTCGTTCCTTAGTAGAGGCTGCCAGCGGCAACGCGCTGGTTGAGTTCGTGGATGCGGTTGGTAGCGCGGGTCATTTCATCGGCGTGTGCCTGGGCGATCTGCAGCGTGGCCGTGCTCAGCGCAAAGCGACCGGTGTCCAGCTTGGTGGCAAAGCCCTCGGCGATCAGGGTGTTCATGCAGCGGGTGACCGCGCTCGGCGGGATACTCAGCGCCTTGGCAATGTCGCTGTTGCTCAGCCCGCTGAGGGAGTGGCCGCGCAGCACCTTCATCACGCGCAGGCAGCGGGCGCCGCTCTCGCTGGTGCGAACAAATTCCTTACTCATCGTCGTGCTCTCCGAGGTCTAGTTGCGGGGTTTTGTGTTGGGCCACGTTGCCGTGGTGCCAGCCCAGGCTCTCCATCGCGCACTGGATGGTGGCCAGGGTGTGGTCGGAATCCTGCTGGCCGGCATGAAAGGCCAGCAGCGCGCCGGTGGTGGCGTGCAGCAGCACCTGAAGCTCTTGAATGTCGGTGGCGTCGCAGGCTTTGCCCGTTGGCATGTCGATCGCCAGCTTGCCGGCGCTGGCCGCCAGCCACTGGGTCACGTAGTGGCAGCCGCAGGCCGCCTCATAGACGGGAATCATCACCGCCGGCATGCGCCCGTTGGCGAGCCACTTGTAGAGTGCCCAGTGGTTCGGCAACCCCATGCGCTCAGCAATGCGCTGTTCGCTCATGTTGTGCTTAACCATGGCGAACTGCTTGCACAGCTCCATCGCATGCAGCAGCGAGGTGGGCCGGGCGGTTTTCCAATTTCTGCGGATCATTGGAAACCCCCGAAGCGTCTGCTGCGCGGCTGCTCCAAACAAATACCGTTTTTGCCTATGGGCAAAAGCGTTTCAACGGGGATAGCCTTTTGATGTACATTCACTTGCATGAGGGCTTACCCGATGGCTGATCAACACGACCGCCTTCTGATGCTTGAAGGGCAGATGGCTGGTATGGCGAAGGCTTGGCTGTACCTGGCAGCGCAGATTGAGATCCAGCGGCAGCTTGAGCCTGAGAAGATGCAGTCTGCTCTTCTGAATGCTCGCTGGCCTGATCAACCCTTTGAGCCTCACGCTCAGCAGCTGATGAGTTATCTGGCTGGGCAGCTGGCCGAGGCGCGGGAGTCTCGGCGGGCGCAGGAGCTTTACCAAACGACTGGTCGCGATGAGTAAAGCCATACGCATTGCGGGCTTCATCGTCTTGGGCATCCGGCCCGGCGGTCAGCAGCTCGCCCACGGCTAGGATCTGCAGCTGGTTTACCAGTTGGCGCTCGCCGGTAGTAATGCGCTGAATGGCGCCGTTGTGCTGGTAGCGGGCAATGGCGTCATGCAGGGCGTTGAGAGTGTCGGCCTGCGAGACAGGTGAGCTGGCGATAACAACGTCCAGCAGGCGGCTGTAGGCGTCGATCGGTTCGGCCGGGCCAATTGCGGGTTGCAGCTTGAGGGTCATGGTGTTGGCCTCAGGCAGCGACAGATGTGTCGGAGGACTTGAGGCCCAAGGCGACGGCAATGTCGTGCGCTTGGCCGTAGTGAGCTTTATCAAAGCCGTTGAGCACACGGTAAACCGCATTGCGCTTGAAGCCGTGCTCTTCGGCCCATTTGGTGACAGTGATGCCGCGCTGCTTGAAGCGCTGTTTGACCTGTTCCGGGGTCAGTACCTTCTGGTTTGCCATGGCGGTGGCTCCGTTGGTTGCTGAATGATGTTTGGCGTTTGTTGTGGTTATGTTGGTAGATAATTATCTACCTGTCAAGCCGCTAAGGTTGATATTTATGGACATTGGCGAGCGACTTCGCTCTGAACGCGAGCGCCTGGGGTACAGCCAGACCAGCTTTGCCGAGCTGGCCAGCGCGTCTAAGCACGCCCAGATCAACTGGGAGAAAGGCGTGGCGGCGCCGAACGCGCTAGCGCTGAATGCGTGGGCAAAGGAAGGCGTGGATGTGTTGTTTGTCGTTACTGGTGAGCGCCGATCAGACTCGGCGGCCCAATCGCTAAGTGCTGAGGAACAGCTACTGCTCGATTCCTACCGAGGGATGCCAGTAACCAAGCGAAAGGCATTGCTCGCTGATCTGCTAACAGGTGGGAAAGTAAAGAAACCCGCAAGGGCTAGCGGCGGCGTGGTGGTTCAAGGCAACAACAACCGCACCGCGGGCAGGGATTTGCACGGTAAGGAGTAGTACGTGAGCAACGCAGTAGATGTGCAGGGGGAAAGAAACAGGGTTGCGGGGCGCGATTTGATTGAGGTGAACCTCGCGCCCGAGTCGAAAGATGACCTGCTGGTTAAAGCCCAGCGGGACGCCCTGCGCGGGCTGGTTTCATCGATCGCGGATGAGTGCAACCAATCGGCTCGGCACCTGTGGGTTACGGTGGTGCATGTGGCCGTGGGCGTTACGACCGTAGGGGAAATTCGCAGCAGCCAGTACCAGGACGCTGTTGATGCTCTGGAGCGGTTCCGGGAAAACTTCTATGAACAGCGTCGAAGAGAGCAACTCAGAGTGCGCCTAGAGCAGCTGGCTCAAGGCAAGAGGGCGTCAGAAGAGCTGAACCGTTTCTGCCTATCTGTTCTCGGTGATGCTCACCTCTACGACATGCCCAGCGAGAAGTTAAAAGATGCGGTCGCCCACATGGAGGTTTACCGGCAACAGCGACAAGAGCGACTGCAGGAGGCCAAGGCCACTGGCCTTCAGTCTGAAGGCATGCCAATCAACACCCTGATTCGTACCTACCCGATTCACTGCTTGATACTGGCCGGGGTTGGTTTTCTATTCGGGTTGATGTTCTAGGCTGGCCTTGGAGGCCCGCTGAATTAACGAGAGGGAATTTGTGATGCGCATTATCTTGATTCTTGTGGCGCTGATCGTGATTGGCGCGATCTTCGGTGGCAGCGGTGGCAGCGACCGATCAGAGTCACCAGTCACCCAGGGCGGCTATTTCAAAAGCCCGGTCAATGATCGGATTTTTACCTTCACCTACCAGTCGACGGCGACGCCATCGCAGCTACGCGCCAGAGCTGACTCAGCTGCCTATACCCAAGGTCAGATGACGGCGGTTTACTTCTACCCGCCGGGCGCCACTATGCCGCGAGATGGTGTGACCACTGCAAAGAACCTGTTTGACGCAAACCGGGTGCTTTATGAGCTGGCGGGTATGTCCAAGTGGGATTACGCCTACATGCGGGACCGCAAGGGTGATGTGCGGTTTATCGACTGCAAAGCAGCGCCGGGCAGTGACCTCTGCCGGCAGAATTAACCAGCGCCTAAGACATCAAGGTGCTGATCTAACGACGTGCAATTGGAGCGATTGGAGCTGTATGCGAAAAGGAAATATCAGTTCGGTGGTGGTTGGCTTGGCTCTCGCAGCAATGATAACGGGGTGCGCCCCACGGGTGGTTAACCTGTCCAGCTCGTTTGATGTCGGCCAAGCGGGCCGGATGACTCAGAAAGGGGTGAATATCATCACGGGCAGTGCCCTCATTCGCCAGCAAGGCGGCGGTGTCGTTACCTGTGCAGGGCTACCTGTGTCGCTGATCCCAAGTACAGCCTACGCGGATGAACGGATTCGCGTGCTCTACGGAAATAACCTGCGGGGCTACAGCTCGGTTAATCAAGCCGTTCGTTTTCAGCCTGACCCGTCGACGTTCTATCAGCTTACAAAGGACACAGTCTGCGATGCTCAAGGAAACTTCCAGTTCATGAATGTTGCTGACGGGACTTTCTACGTTGTCAGCCGGATTACCTGGATGGTCGGTTACTCGGCTCAGGGCGGCAGCATCATGCAGCAAGTCACCGTCCAGGGCGGCGATGCAAAGCAGGTAGTGCTGAGCCCTTAGGCTCTAGCTTGAGAAACTAAAAGAGTCCTAGCGCCAGTCCCGGATTACATAAGGAAGGAATCAGGAATGTTAGTGCAGAACAACCCCGTCAGCCGACTGGTTGCGGTTCTTGAAAAGGCTCGTCCAATTGCTGGCGCCACTAGTTTGAGGAATGTATGGGCGACGACTTTCGGATGCGAGCCTTCTGATACGGCTGAATTGCTCAGGTTAGTTGGCAGCTTGATAGCTCTCGCAGCTGAGGCTAAGGCTGCAGTTCAGGCGGTTGACAACATCGACGAACAGCTTTACCTCGCCCCGTTCAAGCCTGTCGAAAACGTCCTTTCCAACATGAACTTTGAAAGAAAATGGGCTGACGTGTCTCTTGAGTTGTCCCCTCAGACGATGGTTGGCCTGAAGTTCGCGGCAGACCTTCTTAAACGGGAAGGAATCAGCGCTGTCGAAATTTCAGACGATCGAGTTAATGAATTGATTTCCACGCTCGCTGAGGTTCTTGAGCGAGCAATGGATTCTGAGCTGCCGGACAACCTGAAGCGACTCTTTGTTCGGAACCTGGAAGAGCTTCGGCGGGCGCTGCTTTGCTTACAGATATCTGGCCCTGACGGAGTTGAGCAGGAGATCGACCGGGCCATGGGGTCAATCCTGCGCTACTCCCAACAGCTGAAAGATATTGCCAGCGAGAATGGCGAAAATGAGAGCATCATCAGAGACTACTTCGCCCTGATGGGCAACATTAACGAGATGGTGTCCTTTGCACAAAACGCTCCGTGGCTCGCTGCCGCAGTGACGCCTTATCTCAGTAGATTTTTGTCGTAATGACTGCAGATGAGTGCCGTTTGTTTTGCCCCTGTTCAAAAGACTCTAACTGCTCGACCTGACACCCTCGACCTGTCCCTGGCAATAACGCCACTGTGCAGGTTGAGGAGTGTTACCCATGTATGGTTCCCCCGCGTGTAACGCCGGATCGCGCTTTCCCCGGCTGACTCTCTGGATTCTGGTTTCTGTGTTCCTCTTAGTTGCTCTGGCGCTGGTCGCGCCCGAGCAGATGCCCGTGATCGCGTACAAGGTGGCCTTGGTCACGTTGGGTGCGGTGCTGGCTTACTGGCTTGACCGCGGGCTGTTCCCCTATGCCCGCCCGCATGAGTACATGCCGAAACCAATGGGGCCTGGCGGTTGTAGCCCAGACCCTCAGGATGCTGACCGCGATACCGTTGCCTTTGCAGCCGCGTGCCTCCGACGGTCGTTGATCGTACTGGCCTGTGTGCTCGGCCTCACGCTGGGGCTGTGACCATGCAGGCCCGCGACCGCATCGACCGCCGAGGCAACTGCCGCCTGTTCAGCCTGCTCGTGCTGTTGGGCTGGGTGATCATCTTCGCCCTGGCTAACTGCCAACCCGCTGCCGCTCAGGAGGTGCCTCATGCGGCAGAGCAATACCGGCGTGACCTTTTGCGCGTGGCGCAGCATGGCTTTGGCCTCGGTGCGCCGGTGGCTACGCTGGCGGCGCAGATCCACCAGGAGAGCGGCTGGCGACCTCATGTGACAAGCCATGCCGGTGCCCAGGGGCTGGCGCAGTTCATGCCAGCGACCGCGACCTGGATGGCCGAGCTGTATCCGCGCCAGGTGGGGCCGGCCCAGCCGTTCAACCCCGGCTGGAGCCTCCGCGCCATGGTGGCTTACAACCAATGGCACCTCGAACGCATCCAGGCCGCGAGCCCCTGCGAGAAGTGGGCAATGGCGCTGGCCGCGTACAACGGTGGCCTCGGGTGGATCAACCGCGACCGCCGGTTGGCGTCGGCTTCCGGGGCCGACCCGCTGACCTGGTTCAATTCTGTCGAGCGTTTCAATAGCGGGCGCTCGGCTGCCAACTTCCGCGAGAACCGCAATTACCCCCGCAACATCCTCACCCGCTGGGAGCCGCTGTATGTGGCTGCCGGCTGGGGGCCGGGTGTGTGCGCTGAGAGGTATCGGCTGTGAGCCGGGCTGTGTTGATCGGCGCAGTTGCCGGCGGGCTGGCCATCGCGGGCTTGCTTCACCTGGTTGAGGAGCGCGGCTATGACCGAGGCGTCAGAGAGGCGACAGCCAACGCCGAGGCACAGCAGCAATCCACTGAGCGCGCATACGCCGATCAGCGCGCGCAGGCAGCGAAAGAGCACCTGCAGGCGTACCAACAGCAGGTCGCCCGCACAACCGCTGCAGAAGAAGATCTAGCAGCCGCAAACAAGCGGATTGAGGCACTCAATGAGCAAATTTCCAATCGCATTCCACAAGTCACAACCGTGTACCGGCCCGCGCCTGAAGCTGAGCCGGTTGCTATTCCTCATTGCGTGTTCACTCGCGGCTGGCTGCGCGACTACAACGCCGCCCTCGGAGCCACAGCCAGTTTGCCCGCCACAGGAGCGAGCCCCTCTAACCCCGCAGCTCAAGCAGCGCCCGAGCCTGCCCCCGGCGCTGACGCCGAATTACTGGAGAGCGGCGTTACGCCCGCCGACATCCTCGCCCATGCCCGTGATTATGGTGCTTGGGCTCAATCCAACCTTCGACAACTGAACGGTCTGCTGGACCTTTACGGAGAGCCCGATGGGAACTGATGAACTACGGCTGGCATTCAGTGTGATGCAGTGGCTGATCATGGGGGGCGTTGGGATCTACGCCTATCTCACGTCACGCGATGCCGCAAACGCATCTGACCTGGGCGATCTTCGTACCCGCGTGGTCACCCTTGAGGAGCAGATGAAGCACATGCCAGACCAAACCCTGGTGAATGCCCTGCACGCCGACATGAAGGGGGTACAGGCTCGCTTGGATGGCATCCAGCAGAGCATTGCCCCTTTGTCCGCACAGCTGGACCGGATCAACAACTACCTGCTGAACAATAAGTGAGGGCCGAATGAGCAAGTTTGCCGATTTCCTGCGGGAGCACCAGCGCCTGGTGATTCTGCGCGTCTTGTCTGAGATGCCGGCATACCGCAGCAACAGCTCGGTGCTGGCTCAGGCGCTTACTAGCTATGGCCTTGAGGCAAGCCGCGACCAGGTGAAGACCGAGATCCACTGGCTGGGTGAGCAAGGACTGCTGACTGTTGAGGACCTTGACTCGGTGCTTATCGTCCAGCTGACCGAGCGCGGATCTGACGTTGCAGCGGGCCGCGCCAAGGTGCCCGGCATCAAGCCGCCGGGGGCCTGATCATGGGCCGTAAATCAAGCATCGAGAAGCTGGCCCCAGAGGTACGGTCACACATTGAGCGTCGCCTGCGTGAAAACCGCATGACGCTCGATGAGCTGATCGAGGATCTGCACGAGCAGTTCCCCCAAGAGGACAAGCCGAGCCGCTCAGCTGTTGGCCGCTACAAGGTTAGCTTTGACGAGATGGCCAAGCGTTTGCGCGAGCAGCAGGCAATGGCGAGCCTGCTGGTCGAAGAGCTGGGCGAAAACCCTAACGACAAAGCTGGCGCGCTGATGGTGCAGTCCATTCAGACGCTGACCACCCATGCCGCCCTGGGCGCGCAGATCGACGATGAAACCACTATCGACGACGTGCGCAAGTTGGCCCGCGCCGCCAAAGACGTGCTGCAGGCCAGCAAGGTCTCCCGTGAAGAACGCAAAGCAATTGAGCGTGAGGCAAGGGAGCGGCTGATCGAGGAGCAGCGCGAGAAGCTGGACGAGCTGGGCCGCACTGGTGAGGTTGACCAGGACGTACTCAACAAGGTCATCAAAGCGGCGTATGGGCTATGAATATCATTCAGCCTGCGCTCCCGCTTTACGACTATCAGCGCCGCTGGGTCAACGACGACAGCCGTTTCAAGATCGCCATGTTTGCCCGCCAGTGCGGCAAGACGTTTACCAGCACGCTGGAGTTGGCGCTGGACTGCGCACGCGCCGAGGCGCTTGGCCAGCGCCGCCGCTGGGTGATTCTGAGCCGTGGCGAGCGGCAGGCGCGTGAAGCGATGAACGAAGGTGTGAAGCTGCACCTGCAGGCGCTCAGCGCGGGCTTTCAGGCATACGACTACGACTGGGAGCCGGGCATCAAGGCGCTGGAAGTAGAGCTGCCCGGTGGCAGCAAGATCACCGCGCTGCCAGCTAACCCGGACACCGCGCGGGGCTTCTCGGCCAATGTGCTGCTCGATGAGTTCGCCTTTCACCAGGACAGTCGCGCGATCTGGAAAGCCCTGTTTCCAGTAATTTCCAAACCCGGCCTCAAGCTGCGCGTCATCAGCACCCCCAATGGTAAGGGCAACAAGTTCTACGACCTGATGACTGGTAAGGATGACGGCTGGAGCCGCCACACCACCGACATTTACCAGGCCGTGGCCGACGGCCTGCCGCGCAACATCGAGGAGTTGCGCACCGGTGCCGGTGACGCCGACCTGTGGGCGCAGGAGTTTGAGCTGCAGTGGCTGGACGAGTCCAGCGCCTGGCTCGACTTTGATCTGATCACCAGCTGCGAGCATGAGTTTGCCGGCCTGCCGGAGCATTACCAGCGCGGCCCCTGTTATGTGGGTGTGGATATCGCCGCCCGCAATGACCTGTTTGTGATCTGGGTGCTTGAGCGTGTGGGCGATGTGCTCTGGACCCGCGAGATCATCGAGCGCCGCCGCGCCAGCTTTGCCGAGCAGGACATGCTGCTAGATGACGTGTTCCGTCGCTACAACGTGATCCGCTGCTGCATGGACCAGACCGGCATGGGCGAGAAGCCGGTTGAGGACGCTAAGCGCCGCTATGGCGAGCTGCGCCTGGAGGGCGTGTTGTTCACCGCAGCCAACAAGCTGACGCTGGCCACCCAGGGCAAGGAACACTTCCAGGACCGCAAGCTACGCATCCCACAAGGCAACAACGCTTTGCGCGCGGATCTGCACAAGCTGCAGCGGGTCACCAGCGCTACTGGGGCGCCGCGCTTTGTGGCGGACTCCGATAGCGCTGGCCACGCCGACCGCACCTGGGCGGGCTTTCTGGCTATCAACGCTGCAGGCGTTGAACCCATGGTCATTGACTACCGCTCATCCGGCGCCCGCGCCGAGACCCGCCAACTGGAGCGCTACGCTCCCGGCTCAGGTGGCCAGATCACCAGCCGTGGCTGGGGCACCGTGGGCGGCAATAACCTGTTTGAGGACTACTGATGGACAAGCCAACACTCGGCCAACAGATCGCCACCAGCGGCGACGGCATGGACATCACCCGGCCGTGGTTGGGCGCGCTGTCGCAGCCCGCCGACCCGCTGCTGCGCAAGGTCGGCGCAGACGTCAAAATCTATGAGGAGCTGCTGAGCGACTGGCAGGTCAAGTCCGTGTGGCAGCAGCGTCAGCGGGCTGTGGTCAGCCGCGAGTGGCAGGTTGACGCGGGCGGCGATCGTCCGATCGATCAGGCCGCAGCTGATCACCTGCGCGAGCAGCTGAACCGCATCGGCTGGGACCGGGTGACCGAGCGCATGCTCTACGGCGTGTTCTACGGCTACGCGGTGGCCGAAATTATCTATGGCCGCGACGACAACTACATCACCTGGGAAGCGATCAAGGTGCGCAACCGCCGCCGCTTCCGCTACAGCCCCGAGGGCGAGCTGCGCCTACTGACGCCCAACAACATGATGAACGGCGTGCCGTGCCCAGCCCCGTACTTCTGGCACTACGCAACCGGCGCAGACAATGACGACGAGCCCTACGGCATGGGCCTGGCCCACTGGCTGTACTGGCCGGTGCTGTTCAAGCGTAACGGTGTGAAGTTCTGGATGATCTTCCTGGACAAGTACGGCATGCCGACCGCCAAGGGCGAGTTCGACCCGCAAACCGCCACTGACGAGGACAAGCGCAAGCTGCTGGAGGCTGGTGAGGCCATCCGCACTGACTCGACCGTGCTGATCCCCAAGGGCATGGCACTGGAGCTGCTGGAAGCCGCGCGCAACGGCACCGCAGACTACAAAACACTGTATGAAGCCATGGACGCGGCAATCGCCAAGGTAACCGTGGGCCAGACCGCTAGCAGCCAGGGCACCCCCGGCCGACTGGGTAACGATGACCTGCAGGGCGATGTGCGCCTGGACCTGATCAAGGCCGATGCAGACCTGGTGTGCGAGTCGTTCAACGATGGGCCGGTGCGCTGGCTGACAGAGTTCAACTTCCCTGGTGCGGTACCGCCGCGCGTGTACCGCGTGGTGGAAGAGCCAGAGGACTTGAACGGCCGCGCTGATCGGGACGAGAAAGTCAGCCGCATGGCCGGCTTCAAGCCGACGCGCCAATACGTGGAAACCACCTACGGCGTGGAACTTGAAGAGCAGCCCGAGCCGGCGCCGCCGGCCGCCCCGGCCCAGTTTGCCGAGGCGGGTGAGCCGAGCGACCCGGCGTCTGCGATGCTGGCGCGCACCGAGCAACAGGTGCAACCGGCAGTTGATGGCTGGGCGCAGCAGCTGGCCGAGCTGGCGGAGGCCGGCGCATCACCTGACCGCATGCGTGATGAGCTGCTGCGTCTCGCACCAAACCTGTCGCTGGACGAGTACAGCACCCGCATGACCGAGGCGCTGGCGCTGGCCGGCCTGGCCGGGCGCAACGACATTGAAGACGAGGTGCGCTGATGGCGACCCCGGCCACCTACGGCAGCCTGCCGTTCGACGAGCAGATCCAGTTTCTGCAGCGCAAGCTGCCGAGCGTGGACTATGCCCAGGTGCGCCAGGCAGCACATGACCAGGCGTTTGTGGTTGCCGGTGGCCACCGCCTGGATATGGTCAGCGACATCCATGCCGTGCTGAACCGCAACCTGCGCGAGGGCGATACCCTGGAGCGCTTCCGCGCGGACTTCTACGCCGTACTGGATAACTACGGCTGGGACCCAGAGGGCGGCCGTGGCTGGCGCTCACGGGTGATCTACGAAACCAACCTGCGCACCAGCTATGCCGCCGGCCGCTACCAGCAGCTGCAGGCAGTGAAGGAAGACAGGCCGTTCTGGATGTACGTTCACTCGGATGCAGTGATCACCCCTCGGCCGGAGCATGAGGCGTGGGACGGCCTGGTGCTCTCTGCAGACGACCCATGGTGGCAAACCCATTACCCGCCCAATGGCTGGGGCTGCCAATGCGGTGTGCGCGCGTTGAACCAACGGGATCTCGACCGCCTCGGCAAGAGCGGCCCGGACCAGGCGCCGCCGCTGAACGAACGGCAGATCGTCCACAAGGGCGAGCGCGTGAGCGTGCCCGAAGGCATCGACGCCGGCTGGAACTACGCGCCCGGCCGCAGCGCCTTTGAGCAGCAGGTGCAACACGTACTGGAGAAGGTGCCGGCACTGCCGGCGGACCTGGGCGCCGCAACCAGCCGCGAGCTAGTGCTGTACCCGGCAGTGCAGCAGGCGCTGGCCAGTGACTGGCGGCGCATGCTCACCCAAGTGATGGATGACGGCAAGCCGCGTGGCCGCCAGCTGGTGGTGGGCACGCTTAGCCCCAATGTGGTCAGCGGCATGCAAACGGCGGGCGTCGTTGCGGCTACGGCAGCAATCACCATGAACGATGCCAGCGTGCTGCATACGCTGCGCGGCAGCAAGGCAGCGGCCGCCACGGCTGCTGGCGCACCCAAGGCGCTGAATATGGACGAACTGGCGCAGCTGCCGGCCGTGCTGGCATCACCGCAGGCCGTGCTCCTGGACGTCGCTGCTAACACCCTGTTGTATGTGTTCCCGGCTGAGCGGCGTGAGGCTGGCAAGCTGGTTGTAGTGGTGAACTACCGCTTGAAGGGAAACGAGCGGACCAACGCCGTGCGCAGCGGCTCGCTGATCGACTGGCAGAATGTGCGCAAGGACGTGGATAACGGGAAGTTGGTATTGCTGGAGGGGCAACTGTGAACGCTCAGGGTGGACGCCACTTCCACCGTACAGGACTCCGCAGAGGCCCGAGCCGGAGCTGGCGGTTTCCCGGCCGTCTGAACGCTCACAGTCTGGAGGCAGTATAAACCATGGCCGGTGCAAAGGTAGAGCTTGAACTGGACAACCAACAGGCCATCGCGGCGCTGCGCGATGCCCTGCAGCTCCTGCAGGAGCCACAGCGCCTGCAGCGGGATATCGGCGAGTACCTGATCAACAGCACCCGCGACCGATTCCGCGATGAGAAAGGCCCAGATGGACAGGCCTGGCAGGCGCTGTCACCGCGTTACCTGGCGAACAAGGAACCCAACCCCGGCAAGATCCTGCAGCGTTCAGGGCACCTGGCGCGCCAGATTTCGTACCAGATCCAGGACGGCGATCTGTTTGTGGGCACCGATCGCATCTACGGTGCCATTCACCAGTTCGGCGCTAAGCAAGGACAGTTCGGCAAGACCAAGCGTGGTGGGCCAATCCCTTGGGGAACGATTGCAGCACGCCCGTTCCTCGGTATATCCGACGCAGACGCCGACGAGATCATCGCGCTGTGCCGCGACCACCTGAAACGCCGTTTGAGCTGATGGTCGCAAACGGGCCTCTGTGCGCGTTTTGAGGCCCTTAGGCGCTACCGTTTACCGAGTGACACCCCGTCCGGCGCAGGAATAGCGTTTATAAACGCGTTTACGGGCACTCGTTCAGGGGCGCGCTGACGTATCCGCCGGCAATCGGCTGATTTCAAGTTTTGCCCTGGTACAAATTACATTCCCGCCACCGGGGCTCACTCTGGCCCCATGAACACATCACATCGCGCCACCTTGCCCATTCTCCCCGCCGGCCAGCACGTCGCTCTGGACGGTCGAGCGGTGGAGTTCACCGAGGCCGTCCTGCAGGAGATCGTCGATAGCTACGATCGGAAGCTACATGAGGCGCCTCTTGTCATTGGCCACCCGAAACTGAACGGCCCCGCTTATGGTTGGGCCAAGAGCGTTGAGGTGCGCGACGGCATGCTGTTTGCCGAGCCCCATGAGGTGGTGCCGGAGTTTGCCGAGTTGGCAAACCGCAAGATGTACAAGAAGCGGTCGGCCTCGATCTACCTGCCGGACTCACCGGGCAACCCCACACCAGGCAAACACTACCTGCGCCATATCGGCTTTCTGGGCGCCATGCCGCCGGCCATCAAGGGCATTCCCGATGCCGCGCTGGAGTTCGCCGAGGACGATGATGCGCTGGCGGTTGAGTTTGCCGAGGCCCCGTATGCGTTCACGGCAATCGCCGACATCCTGCGCCGCCTCCGCGATGTGTTCGTCGAGCGCGATGGCGCCGAGCAGGCCGAGCTGATCATCCCCCAGTGGCAGATCAAGTCCATTGAGGAGAGCGCCCGCAACAGCGCCGAGCGTGACGTTGCGTTCTCCGAGTCAGAACAAACCAACAGTGATACCCCAACCCCTGAAGGTGTTGACGGTACTGCAGCATCAGCCGCTGCAGCACCAGAGCCGGGCAACGACGGCGCGTCGGCGGCTGATGCCGGCGCAGCTGCCACCGAGGAGCCAGCCATGGCCGACGATGATCGCGAAACACAGCTCGCCGAGCGTGAGCGCAAGGTGGCCGAGGGTGAGGCGCGTATTGCCGCAGCCCAGGCTGAAGAGAAGGAAAAGGAAGCGGCCGAGTTTGCCGAGGGGCTGGTTGCCTCCGGCCAGCTGCTGCCGCGTCAGAAAGCGCGAGTCGTCTCGCTGCTGCTGAACCTGCCCACCGACACCCCGCTGGAGTTCGCCGAGGGCGAGCAGACCATCAGCGAGCCGGCAGACAAACTGCTGCGCGGGTTGCTGAGCGATCTGCCCAAGCAGGTGGACTTCGCCGAGAAGTCCGGCGGCGGCGACATCGTCGACGACCAGGACGCCAACGCTATTGCCGCCCGCGCAACAGCGTATCAATCCGAGCAACGCCAGGCTGGCAACAACATCAGCATCAGCCAGGCAGTCAACCACGTAACCAAGGGAGCCTAACCGGCTATGAACATTCCCGGACTCATTACCCCGTTCACCGCCACCGCCGCCATTGGTGCGTACCTGATTGCCGCTCACGGCGCTGCCGATGGTGCGGCCGTACAGGCCGATGACGGCAGCACCATGATGCTGGGCGTTACAACCGACATTCCGGCCGCCGCTGGCGAGACCGTGGACGTTGTGCGCAGCGGCCCGGCCAGTGTGACCTTCGGTGGCAACGTGACCCGAGGCGCTCCGCTGACCGCTGATGCCAATGGCCGTGCCATTGCCGTGGCGCTGCCGGCAGAAGCGGACACTTTCATTGTTGGGTACGCCGAGGTCTCGGGCGTGGCAGGCGACATTGCGTCCGCCTTGATCGCGCCTGGCGTCATTCCGGCGACTGCCCCTTAACCGGCCCCGGCCACATCAGGAGTACCTGACATGAGTAATGCCCCGTTCCCTATTAACCCGGCGCTCACTGCCATTGCCATTGCGTACCGCAACACCCGGCTGATTGCCGATCAGGTGCTGCCGCGCGTGCCGGTAGGCGCGCAGGAGTTCAAGTACCTCAAGCACGACCTGGCTGAGGGCTTCACGGTGCCGGATACCAAGGTTGGCCGTAAGTCGCGTATCAACCAGGTGGACTTCTCAGCCACCGAAGAAACCGGCGCAACCCAAGACCACGGTCTGGAATCCCCGGTACCGCAGCGCGATATCGACAACGCGCCGCCGAACTACGACCCGCTGGGCAGAGCGACAGAGCAGACCACCAACCTGATCCTGCTGGATCGTGAGGTGCGTGCCTCCAATGCGGTTTTTAATGCCGCCAACTATGCGGCGGGCAACAAAACCACGCTCTCGGGCACCAGCCAGTGGAGCCATGAGGACAGCAACCCGCTGACCGCGATTGCCGATGCGCTGGATAGCGTGGTGATGCGCCCGACCATTGGCGTGCTAGGCCGTGCGGTATCCACCAAGCTGCGTCGTCACCCCAAGGTGGTTAAAGCCTTCAATGGCACCCTGGGTGATGAGGGTATGGTGCCGCTGCAGTGGCTGGCCGAGATCCTGGAGCTGGAAGCCATTTTGGTCGGTGAGGCGCGCCTGAACATCGCCCGTCCTGGTCAAGCCGCCAACCTGTCGCGCGTGTGGGGTAACCATGCCTCATTCATCTATCGCGACCAGCTGGCCGACGCCAACAGCGGCACCACCTTTGGTTTCACTGCCGAGTTTGGTGGCCGCATCGCGACGTCCTCGTTCGACAAGAACATCGGGCTGCGCGGCGGGCAGATGGTACGCGTTGGTGAGTCGGTTAAAGAGCTGATCACCGCGCCTGACCTTGGCTACTTCTTCGAGAACGCCATCAGCTAAACGGCTGAACAACCCACCCTTTGACCGGGCGGCAAATGCCGCCTCTGGGAGACCAACATGGCAGCGAAGAAAGCCACCGAAAAACCGACTGAGCCAGTCGAGAAGGAAGCCGCAGACGCTACCCAGAAGGATGCGCCGGTTGCAGATTCGGCCGACGCTCAAGCGGCACCAGCACCAGAAGCACCTGCTGCAGACGACAAGCCGGTCGCCGATCCGGTACCGCCGGCACCGGAGCAGAACCAAGCCAACGACGAGCAAGCTGAGACCGTTGTCCTGGTAGTGAACCGTGAGCGCCTAGAGCATGACGGTGTACCGTATGGCATGGGCGACTCCATCGAGCTGACCCATGACCAGGCGAAACCGCTGCTGGCCATTGGTGCTGTTCAATTTGGCGAGGACGACTGATGGACAACCAGCACCGCAAGGTCTCCGGCTACCGCGAGTTGAGCCAGGAAGAAATCGACCTGATGAACCGCATCAAGGCCAAGGGCGCGGAATTGCTAGCGCTGCAAGAGGAGGCGCGTCGGTACCTGGCCGAACAGAGCAGCCAGAAGCACAACGCAATACTGGGTGCTGAGTCACTGGCAGAGCTGGACGAGCTGAAGCGGTTTGAGGCGGCTGAACCGTTCCGCTGGGTGTCGATCGGCAAAACCGACATCCAAACGGGCTTGATGGCGCTGGTTCGTGCTGTCGCTCAACCGGCAGGAGTCTGACGTGGCCTATATCACCCTCACTCAGTTGGCCGACCGGCCGGGTGCTGTCGAGCTGGCCCAGGTGGCCACGCCCCGGCAGTACCGGCAGGTGGATGCCGAGCTGCTCGATGCGCTGCTGCGCGGGCAGGATCTGGCCGCCTGGCCAGCTGATGAGGTGGCCATTGCCGAGGCAACCAAGGCCGTGATCGAGGATGCCCTGGCCAATGCTGAAGCAACCATCAACGGCTACCTGGCACGGCGTGGGTACAGCCTGCCGCTGGCCACCGAGTTTCCGATTGTGACGGGCTGGGCGCGGTCGATTGCCCGCTACCACCTGCACAAGGACCGTATCAGCGGCGAGCAGAATGACCCGATTGTGCGCGACTACCGCGATGCGCTGAAGTTTTTGCAGCAGGTTGCCAGTGGCCAGTTCAGCCTGGGAGCCGATGACCCGCTGACACCGACCACCAGTGGTGCGCCGATTGTCTCGGCCCCGCCGCGCACCTTCAGCCACGACACGCTGAAGGGCTTTTGAGTATGAGCCAGCCGTTCGACATTCAAATGGTGATCGACAGGCTGCGGTCAGTCGAGCAGCTGCAAAGCGTACAGGGTGCATCGGAATACGCCGCTGTCACCAGCATCAAGGATTTCAGGACGCCGTGCGCCTACGTCGTATTGCTGGATGAGCGCGCTGACGATGCCCCAACCAAACCAGGTGGGCGGCAGCGCGCGATAGTCAGCTTTGGTGTGATGGTTGCGGCGCGCAACTACGGGGACCAGCGAGGCGAGAAAACAACCGCCGAGACGCGTCCCCTGCTGGGCGCAATTCGCGCGCGGCTGATGGGCTGGACGCCGGTGGTGCCAGGGGCACGGCCGGTGCAATGGTCGCGGGGTGCCGTGTTGGATTACGACCACAGCACGCTGCTCTGGACCGAGGTGTATACAACGCAACATTTCATAGGGGGTGCCCCGTGACCGACAAGAAGCAACCGCAGCAGCAACTGGAAGAAGTTGTGCTGCTCAAGCCACATACCCATAAGGGGCGCCAGTGCGCCGTTGGCGACAAGATCGACGTCAACGCCCGCCAGAAAAGCTGGCTCATGTCCCTGGGCAAGGTAGCTACCGATGAACCTGCCGCGCCTGCTGTTAAGCCCGCGCCGGCTAAAGCCAACAAGGAGTAACCCATGAGCCTGTTTAGCTTTCAAGGCAAGATCTGGCTGGCCGAGCGCTCAGCTGTCGGCATGCCTCTGGCGTTCACCTGGTTGGGCAACGCGCCGCAGCTGCAGCTGCAGATCAACACCACCAACACCGATAAGACCGACTCGTTCTCGGGCAACCGCCTGCAGATCGGTCGCCTGGCCGGTGCCAAGACGGTCAATATCAATATCACCTTGGACGAGTGGACGCTGCACAACATCGCGATGGCGTTCTATGCCCAGCAGGTGGCCGTTACCGGCGACGATGTGACCGGCGAGGAGCTGCCAATGCCCCTGGCGCCCGGCGACGTCATTCGGCTGAATGAGCGTTTTATCAGCTCTTTGGTGCTGGACAACGGTGGGACGCCGCTGGTGCTGGATACCGACTACCGCATCGAGTCAGCCCCAGCCGGTTTGGTTGAGATGCTGACCGCGCAGGCGTCGCAGATCGAGGCGGATTACAGCTACGGCAGCGCTGTTTCAATGGCCCTGTTCTCCGAGCAGCCCAAGGAGCGCTGGCTGATGTTTGACGGCATCAATACCGAGAACGGCGAGCGCTCGGTATTTGAGCTGTACCGCACCATCTTCAACCCGCCGGGCGACCTGAACATGATCACCGACGAGTACGGCAACCTGCCGCTGACCGGGGCTGCCTTGGTGGACGTGGCCAAGCTGGCTGATGATGTGCTCGGCGGCTTTGGCCGCTTTGTTGAGGCGGCCGCCTGATGGCCTCCCGCGCGAAGAAGAAACCAAAGCCTGGTACAGAGGGTGCAGATGACCTGCAAGTGCTGCACCCCGAGTTACCGTTAAGCGTTGGCGGCCGTGACCTGGTCATGCGCGAGTATGGGTTTATTGAGGGGCTGCGAGTGCGGCCCATCATTGAGCCCATGCTCAAGGACATGGAGGCGCTGATCGGGCTGACGACGCAGCCCACCAACGACCAGGTGCTCGACCTGATGGGCAACCACATAGACGAGTTTCAGGAGCTGCTGGCCGTGGCCAGCGACACGGACGTCGCCTTTGTGGCTGGGCTCAATCAAACAGATGGCACCCGGCTAGCTGATGCCTGGTGGAAGGTGAACGGCCCTTTCTACTGGCGCACCGCGATCAGCCGCGTAGCGGTGGCCAGGGTGCAGGCGCGGGCCGGAAAAGCCGGTGGGGCGACATCTACGCCACCCTCATCCGGCACGGCCACAGAGAGTGCGACCTCGGACGCTACACACGCCGGCAGTTGATGCTGTATTACGAGCGCGCCCTGGCCGTTGACCGGCTGGACCGCGCAGGCCGAATGCAGGACATGAATCTGGCGGTCGGTGGCGGCAAGAAAGCCGCTGACCACCTGCAGAAGTTGTTGCGGTAGGCCGAGCCCAGGGAGGCGGCAGGACACCGCCAAGGTGGATTAAAGGAAACCTTCAGCGCCCAGAGTGCCCCGAGCACCTCGGCGCTTTCTTTTTGCCCTTGTTCAAATTACTCACAGCGAGCAACCGGGCACCCTGAACCTGAATCCCCTCAGGCAATCAGGTACTCCATGAGCACAAAACTCGAACTGGCAATGCGCATCCGGGCTGACATGAAGCAGGCCATGCAGCAGCTCGATCAGTTGGAGAATGAACTGGACGATGCCGGCGACCAGGCTAAACGCACCAACTCCGACATGGAGAAGCTCGGCGCCACCCTCGGCAAGGTCGCTGCGGCCTTTGCCGGCGGTGTCGTCTACAAAGCCGTGATTGCCGCAACCGTTGAGCAGGAGCGCGTCACCAAGCAACTTGAAGCGACGCTCAGGGCAACCGGCGGCGCGGCCGGCTTGAACCGGGACCAACTGCTGAGCATGGCCAGTGCGCTGCAGCAGGTCACCACCTACGGCGACGAGGCCATCATCCCGGCGCAGTCGCTGCTGCTTAGCTTCAAGCAGATTGGCAGCGACGTATTCCCTCGTGCATTAAGCATGGTTCTGGATCTGAGCACCGCGATGCAGCAAGACCTCGGCGCATCCGCGACGATGCTCGGCAAGGCCCTGGAAGATCCCGTTCGGGGCATCACCGCGCTCAACCGCGTAGGGGCAACGCTCACCGAAGAACAGGGCAACATGGTCAAGGCGCTGGCTGAATCAGGCCGGATGGCTGAAGCACAGACCCTGATCCTTGAGGTACTTGAAGGCCAATACGGCGGCAGCGCGCGCGCCGCACGAGATAGCTTTGGCGGCGCCATCCAAGGGCTGAAAAATGCCTTCGGCGATCTTCTGGAGGGCAAGTCCGGCCTCAAGGAAAGCTCGCAGGAGATCGAGCGGCTGACCTCAATCCTTGCCGATCCAGCAACAGCGCAGGGAGCGGACAAACTGGTTAGCACGCTGATTCGCTTGACCGGTGCGCTGGCATCAGCAGCGGCTGAGGGTGGCAACTTTCTGCTATTCCTGGACCGCCTGGGAACCGACATCAGCGATAAGGAAACCGAGGCGCTCAAGACACGCCTGGATGACCTGCAGAACCTGCTTGATGACAAGTCGCTATTCAATGTTGGTGAGCGTATTCGCTTCTTCGGCCCCGACGGGATTGTCAGTTGGGTGAGCGAAGACGAGATCCGCGCGGAGGTTGCTCGCATCAAACGGGTTTTGGCTGACGCGGCTGAACAAGGCCCGAGCACCGAGCTGCCAACGGGCGGCGTGGTGGTGCCCGCCCAAGACCCGGTGCTCAACGCCGAGGCCCAGAAGCTGCTGGACAACCTCAAAAAGCAGGCCGAGACCATTGGCCTGATCACCGAGGAAGCCAAAACCCGCTACGCCATCGAATCCGGCGAGCTGGGCGAACTGATCCCCGAGCACCAAGAGCTGCTGCTCACCCAGGCCCGCCAGCTTGACCAGGCCAAGGCCAACGCCGCGGCATCCGATGAGCAGCGCAAGGCCACCGAAAAGCTGGCCAGTACACAGCTCAGCTTTGTCGCCAACCTGGAACGCCAAGCATCGCTGATCGGCCTGAACACAGCCCAAACGCGCGAAGCCGAGATTGCCGAAAAGGGCCTGACCGGCGCGCTACTGGAGCGTGCGCAAGCCGCCACCGCGCTGCTTGCTGCAGAGGAAGAGCGGCTGGCAGTCACCGCCGACGCGGCCACGCTGGCTGGCCTGCAGGCACAAATTCTGCGCGCCCAGGGTAAAGAAGCAGAGGCGCTGGAGATCGAGATCCAGCAGCGTTACGGCGACCTGATGGAACGACTGAAGACCCGCGGTGACGACGCGGGGTTGGATATCATCAACGGGCTGATCAATACCGAGCAGGCCCGCGCCAGGTTGAACGAAACGCAGGCGATGATCGACCAAATCTTCGACGCCACCAGCCGCCAGGAGCAAAGCATTCAGGCTCAGTTGGATACTGGCTTGATCACCGAGGGCGAAGCCCGCCGGCGGATCGTCGAACTGCATAAGGAACAAGCGGCCGAGGTTGAAAACCTGTTGCCGCTGATGGAACAGCTGGCCATCGCAACAGGCGACCCGGCAGCGCTGGAGAACGTCGAGCGTATCCGGGCCGAGCTGGAGAACATGCAGGTCATCAGCGACGAGCTGGCGATCGCATTCCGCGACGGCCTGCAGGGCGGGCTGGAAGAGGCAATCATGGGACTGGCTGACGGCACCATGACCCTGCGCGATGCGCTGGAGTCGCTGGTGCTGGGCATTGCCGAATCCATGGCCAGAATGGCGAGCGAGCAATTGGCCGACATGGCCACCCAGGGCGTGATGAACCTGTTCACTCAAGGCGCGGCCGAACAGGTCCAGGGTATTCAGCAGCTGACTACCCAACAGATCATGTCGATTCAGACGGTCACCAACGCCCAGAAGACCGCAGACATTGCCCGCGCGACCTCATCGGTTGCTGCAGCCAACACCGCTGCGACCGGCCAAGCAGGCGCCGCCGCGACCACCACCTCGGCATGGGCACCCGCTGCGACCACCGCGTCGATCGGCTCCTTTGGTGCCGCTGCCGCGATCGGTATCGCTGCTGTGCTGGCAGCGCTGGCGATGGCGCAGTCCTTCAACACAGGGGGCCAGGTGCGTGGCGCCGGCACCAATACCAGCGACAGCATCCCCGCTTGGCTGAGTGACGAGGAGTTCATCACCCGCGCGGCTGTTGTTAAACAGCCCGGCGCGCTGTCGTTCCTGGAGGACTTCAACCAGCGCGGCATGACCGCCCTCGACGACTGGGCCGGCACCGTTTACCACTCGACCGGCGGGCTGGCTGGCACCCCGGCACCCGCAGCGCCGTCGCCGGTGTTTGATGGCGGCCGTATGTCTGAAGAGAGCGCGCTCACAGCGAACATCGCCAACAACTTCCGCTTCGCCGCGCTCTTCGACATTGAGGAGGTCGCGACCCGGCTCGGCAGCTCACCCGGCTTCACCGACGTGCTGATTCAAATGACCGCCAACAACGCCACCGCCATGCAGAGCGCGCTGACCACATGAGCTATGTAGAAGACGGGTACGTGCTGTGGCCAGTGCCGCCGGATTGGGACGCCGGGGTGCGCGAGCAGCTGGAGTGGCTGACCGATGTAATGGAGGCCCGCACCGGTGCCAAGCAGAAGCGCGAACTGCGCCTCGGCCCGCGCCGCCAGTTCACCTTTGAAGTGATCGCCGACGATCAGAGCCGCCGCGTGCTGGACATGATCCTCGCTGACCACGGCAGCGACTACTGGCTGCTGCCGATCTGGCACGATGTGCAGCTGCTGCCTGCGATCGATGCCGGCGTCGATACCATCCCCTGCAAGACAGCAGGTTTTGAGCTTTTCGCCGACAGCCTGGTCGTGGTGTGGGCCTCGGTAAACAACTGGTGGCTGGCCGTCATCGAGGACGTCGGCGAGGACTACATCACCACCGGCCTGCCGACCGATCGCGCCTGGCCCGCAGGCTCTCGCCTGTACCCGGCACGCCTGGCGCGTCTCGATCGCCAGCCCGAGGAAGCGGCGTGGACTGACACCGCCGGCACCCGCTCTGTCGTCATGCGGATCGAGGAGCCTTCAGACTGGCCGGCCGTGCTACCGGCAACCATGTACCAGGGCTGGCCAGTGCTCGATATGCGCCCCGATACCGGCGACGACCTGAAAAGCTCTTTCAGTCGGATGACCAACGTCATCGACGAAGACACCGGCGCCATCACCATCATCGATCGCCCCGGCCGCGCATTCCGCGAGCAGTCCCTGCGGTACCTGCTGGGCAGCCGCGCAGAGCTGGCCGCCATGCGCTCGCTGCTTTACGGCCTGCGCGGCCGCGCAGGCCATGTGTGGGTACCGAGCTGGGCGCAGGATCTGCTGATCGTCGCCCCGGTAACGGCGGTGGCCACCACCATCACCGTCGAGTGGGCCGGCTACAGCCTGTTTGGCCGAGCCCAGCCGGGCCGCCGCGATATCCGCATCGAGCTGACTGACAGCACAGTCCTGTACCGACGCATTACCGCAGCCGTCGCAGCCGGCGCAAACGAGACCCTGACCATCGACTCTGCCCTCGGCCGCGCCATCGAGCCGCACCAAGTGCTGATCGTATCGTTCATGGCGCTGAGCGAGCTGGCCAGCGACCGCGTCGAGCTGCTACACGAGACCGACGGGGATGGCGTGACCGAGGTGAAACTGGATTTCCTGGGGGTGCGTCGTGAGTCTGCTTGAGGGGTCCTGGTTCGGCGGCAAGCCAGTGCTGTTCTACAAGTTCGCACGGGGGCCGATCACCTGGTGCTACACCTCGGCTGATCGCGTGATGACCCTGGGCGAGGACGAGTACTCACCGCTGCCGATCAAGCCGCCGAACATTCGTCAGGGCGCTGAGAAAGGCCGGCGCTCCTTTAAGGTCGAGCTGCCGCGCTCCGCCGCTGTTGCCTCGAATTGGTTACCGTACTCTCCCAGCGAGGTCATCACCCTGACGGTGCTGTGCCGGCATGTTGGCGAGACCGAAACCATCGTTGAGGCCCAAGGGCGCGTGGTTGGCCCCGTATTCAATGACGACAAGCTGGAGCTGACCTGCGAGCCGACAAGCACGCGCGGCCGCAGGACCGGCTCGCCGCGTCGCCTCACCGTTGGCTGCGACCTGGTCCTCTACGGTCGGGGCTGTGGCATGTGCAACCTGGACCCTGACGCAGTCCCGGTACCGGGCACCCTGACCGACGTCGCCGAGCTGACTCTGAACATCACAGCGGCTGAGTTCGCAGACGCACCGCGCTCCCTGGCTGGCGGCACGGTCGAGTGGACAGATACCGAGGAAGTACTCCACCAGGTGGCAATCGTCAGCCATTCGGGCCAGACCATCACCCTCGAAAGCTGGGATGCCCAGTTGCTCGTCGGCCTGGAACTGACGGCGTATACCGCGCCCCTCAAGTTCGACGCCACCCTCACAGCGCTCAGCGGCCTGACGCTGACTGCAGCCGAGTTCACCTCGTATGCCTCCGGCCGGCTAGCCGGCGGCTTTATCGAGTGGGTGCGAGCGGACGGCGCGACCGAGATTCGCACCATCCGCGAGCACTCGGGCGACGCCATCACCATTGACTATGGCGCGCTGGGTCTGGCAGCGGATCTGGTCGTCACGACATACCCCGGCTGCGCGCATAGCTGGGCTGCCTGCGTCGAGCTGGAGAACCAAATCAACTACGGCGGCAATCTGCACATGCCGCTCGAAGACCCGTATTCCGGCGACCCGGTGTGGTGAGGAGGTAAAGCATGTGGGTATTCCTGGCGGTGCTGGTTGTGTCCGTCGCACTGATGGCCGCAGTCCGGACGAAACAGGAGACGCCAGCGGTGCAGGAAGGCAACGCGCCGACGACCGAGGAAGGCGTAAAGCTGCGCAAGGTATACGGCACCGTCTGGGTTTCAGAGCCCAGCTTGGTTGCATTCAAAAAAATGGGCACCATCCCGATCCGCTCGAAAGGGGGCAAGAAGTGAAGATCACCCTCAAGCACCTGCACACCATTCCCGGTACCGGCACGAAGCCGGGATGGTGCAACGGCAAGGCGCGCGACTTTTTCGCCCGCCATGGCCTCGATTGGTATGCGTTCCGTCACGGCGGCATTGATGAGGAGCAGTTTCTGGCTACCGGTGACGGTCTGGACAAGGCGCTGGTCGCCTGGGCGCATGAATCCGAGCGCAGCAACGAGGAGCCCGCAGAATGAGCGGCGGCGGCAAGAAGGTCACGGTCGGCTACTGGTACAAGTACCTGCAGGCATTCGCGCTGAGCCTGGGCAAGCTGGATGCTGTGTTGGAGTTCCGTGCCGGCGGCCGCACTGCCTGGCGCGGCATCGTCACTGAGAGCAGCCGGATCTACGTGAACGCCAAGAACCTGTGGGGTGGCGAAAAGAAGGAAGGCGGCCTGCAGGGCTATATGGACATTCAACTCGGCGACGCCGACCAGTTGCCCAATGACTACCTGACCGCCCAGCTCGGCGCCGATCAGCCGTCCTACCGGGGCAAGGCGATGGCCATCTGGCGCGGCGGAATCTGGGGAGCAATGAACCCCTATCCGAAGCGTGCTGAGTTCAAGGTGCGGCGGATTCTGCAAGGCTGGGATAACGATGCGCCTTGGTACCCGGAGAAGGCAGTCATTCAGCTGGGTTATGCCAACTTTGATTACGATGATGACGGTTGGCGATATCGCGTGGAGCCACCAGGTAGTAGCGCCGATTTCAGCTCGCCAGACTACGATGATTCCGGCTGGTCCACTGGCCGAGGTGGGTTCGGTTCCACGTCGTTAGGAGGCTTTGACAACAACACATTTGTCCCGTCCGGGGTCGAGGGTCGGGGAATCTGGCTCCGCCGGTCCTTCTCTGCGTTACCGGGGTTGCCACTCGATATCCGGGTTGCCCACGACGATGGGCATTGGTTATGGGTAAATGGTGAAGCGATACCAACCACGCCGACGGCTGATCCTTATCTCAACCTGGCGACGGTGCCTGGCTCGTTGATACAGGCTCAGAATGTAGTCGTCCTAAAGGTTCTCGACGCAGTGCCATCCGGCTCGCCGACCAACATATTCGCCGCGCTGTGGATGGATCAGGGAGAGTACGAGCTGTTGGCAATGAACCCCGCCCATGTGCTCTATGACTCGGTCACGGCCAGAGACATGCAGGGTGAGCCGGTGGCTCTTATCAACGATGCGTCTTTTCGAGCAGCTGCCGACCAGCTGTTTGATGAGGGTTTCGGGATATGCACTGAGTACAAGTTTGATGAGGACATAGAAGACTTTCAGGAGCGCATTCTAAATGTCATTGGGGGCGCGTTAACCCAGTCGCGAGAAGACGGCCAGTACTACCTAGACCTGATTCGACCGACCGAAAGCCCTGAGTCACTGCCTGTAATCGAAGACGATGACATCCAGTCTCTGTCGCTGGAACCATCAACTATCACAGAGCAAGTTAACGAACTGGTTGTTGAGTGGTACGACGTAGAGGCCAATAAAAAGAGAGTCACGCCTCCTATTCAGTCACGGGGCGCGGTTCACGCAGCTGGCCAGGTAAACCCTGAAACAGTCAAATATCCAGAGCTTCCCGTTGAGCCACTGGCGCTGCGGGTGCAGGCAAGAGACCTCGGCGCAAAATCTACCCCCCTAATGAAGGCCACGCTGACCACCAACCGTCGTGGCGACCTGTGGCGCCTTAGAAAAGGCCAGAAGGTCCGGCTGAGCGCGCCGGAGTATGGCGTTGCAGACATGGTCGTCGTCCTCGGCGATATTGACTACGGAAGCCTGAAAGACGGCCGTATTAAGATGAAGGTGGTCGAAGACGTGTACTCAATGCCGGAGACCTCCTATGTTGCGGCACAGCAAAGCCATCCCCCGCCGTTGTACCCAGCGCCAGTAGCTGCACCAGCCCAACGGTTAATCGAGGCTCCCTATGTGGAAGTGGTGGCCAACCTGTCGGCCGGCGACTTGGCTGCGTTCCCGGAAGACTCTGGAGTAATCATGGCTATGGCCGCAGCTCCCAGCAGCGGCCTGAACTACTCACTGTACTCGGCACCTGCAGGCGGCGAGCTGGATGAGGCCGGAACTGGGGAGTGGTGCCCATCTGCGCTGGTCGTAGAGGCGGCCGGGTATATGGACACAGCGTTTACCCTGAGCGGGGCGTCCGGGCTTGAGCTTGTGGAACTGGGCACCTGGGCGCTTTGGGATGACGAGATCGTGCGCGTAGACGCGATTGACCAGGATGCACTCACTGTCACCCTCGGTCGGGCATGCGCAGATACCGTGCGCTGGAAGCACGACCCAGGCAGCCGCGTTTGGTTCTGCGGCGATTGGGGGGCAAGCGACGGCGCGCAATATCTCGACGGTGATACCGTTAATGCAAAGCTGCTAACCCGCACCTCCATTGACGAGCTTGCTCTAGAGTCGGCGTTACTGCTGTCCGTGGACATAGACCAGCGATGGTTTAGGCCGTACCCGCCTGCTGGGCTTCTAATCAATGGTCAGGCATACCCTGACGAGGCCACGGGCCCTATATCTATTGAGTGGTCTCACCGAGACCGGGTGATGCAGTCAGATCAGTTGATTGACGCGACAGCCGGCTCTATCGGCCCCGAGGCTGGCACGACTTACACCGTCAGATGTTTCATGAACGACTCACTCGACGTTGAAAGCGCCGGCCTATCCGTCCCTGAGATCATTTGGGACCCCAGCGACGGTGGTCAGGCCCGCGTCGAGGTTTTTTCGCTGCGCGATGGGGCTCCATCGCTACAGACGTTGCAGTGCAGTTTTCAAGTAGGGACCTACGAGCCGAGCTACAGCGACCAAGTCGCGGACCTGGCCCCCCTGTTGTGGTGGCCGTTGAATGAGTTGACTGGGACAACGGCGGTAGACCACTCAGGAAACTCATACCACGGGACGTTGGCGGGAACTACATTTGATGCTCCAGGTGTATCCGTCGATCCGGTAGCGGGCTTTAGTGGGATCGCATCCGGGGTAGCGCTGGGTACAGGTACGACAGTTATCACATCACCGTCAGCGACCGCACTGAGCTTGGGTACTAGCAGCAGTGGCGGCTGGACGATTGTTTTGTTCATCGCGGGCTCAGCTGCAGCCAGCCAGTACGTTTTGAATAGGGGCAACTCGGCTGCGGTTATCTATCAATATGTCACGAATCAGATGGAGTTCTTCCGAACTGGAGGCGCGGGTAGCGACCCCCGACCGGGCAGCCAGATCCCGCTGAGCTCTGGGGACACGGAAACACCTCACATGATTGTGTACAGATACAACGCGGGCGTCTGGTCGGGATTCAAAGACGGTGTGTTGGTGTTCAGCGTGGTTAGATCATTTTCATTAGCCGCGTCACCTGGACAGTGGTGGCTGAGCCGGTCGTCTGGCGGTGGAAACCCTTCACCGTCAAAACAGTGGGATGTGCAGCTGTACGACAGGGCGATAACAGATGCCGAGATTGAAGCGATGTGGGAGCTAAGAGATGCAGACTGACGAGGTGCCCCAGTCGCGGTAGTAACGAGAGGCGACCGAGCCAGGTGCGCCAACACCTGACCCGGCCGCTAACAAGCAGAAGTAGCTGCAAGCCAGCCCAGGGCCCCCCACACTCGCGAGTGCGGGGCAAGGCTACCAGAATTGAAAAGGCTTTGCAGATGTTGAAAGAGTTAAGGTGCGGAAAGTGCAACCGGTTGCTGGCCAAGGCAACCGAATCGAGCGAAGTACAGATCAAGTGCCCACGCTGTGGCACGTTCAATCAGAAAGCCGCGAGCTTCCCATCATGTGCGCCACTGAGCGCCGAGAACGGAGGCCGTCATGGCAAAACAACCGAAGCAACCACCAGGGCCGAACGGCTATAAGTACAAGCCCCAGTTCGGCGTCATCATCGTCTGCGAAGACGAGCAAGCGCAACAGCAGACCTTTGAGCAGCTCAAGAGCGGCGGCTACAAAGTAAGGGTGGTGTGCGTATGAAAGTTCATATTGAGCACCGCTGCGTAGACTCCAACAGCTACCGGGCCGCACGGGTAAAGTCACTATTCAACGTTGACCAAGGCAATGAGGTTGTCATTGACGCCGACCTTCCGATCGAGGATATGAGCTGGCAGATCGGCGTTGTGGTTGGGCCATCCGGCTCAGGCAAGACCAGCATTGGTCGCAAGTTCAAGGCGCCATACAACCCGCGCTGGCCGAAGGATCAGCCAATCATCGACGCGATCGCTCCGGGCGGCGCATTCGACCAGGTTCCTGCCGCGCTGTCGGCTGTTGGCCTCGGCTCGGTGCCCGCCTGGCTGCGGCCGTTTAACGTGTTGTCGATGGGTGAGCAGTTCCGCGCCACGCTGGCCAGGCTGGTCTGCGAGGCGCCGGCCCTTGCTGTCATCGACGAGTTCAGCTCAGTAGTAGACCGCCACATTGCCCAGATCGGCGCCGGTGCATTTGCCAAAGCCTGGCGCCGCACGAGCGGCCAAGTCGTCCTGCTGTCCTGCCACTACGACATTCTGGACTGGGTGCAGCCCGACTGGGTGTATGACACCGACTCGGGCCAGTTCTATCGGGGGTGGCACCGGCGACGGCCAAGCATCGAACTTGAAGTACGCGAAGCTGCGCAGCGCGACTATGCCCCCTTTGAAGAGCATCACTATCTGAAGTTGCCGCCGATGGTGGCCGCTACCCACTACACAGGCTGGGTCAACGGGCAGGCCGTTGCCCACGTTGCATTCGGCACCAGACCGGGCCTTGTTGAGGCTCGGGCATGCCGTTTGGTCGTGATGCCTGAGTGGCAGGGCGCGGGCGTCGGCATGCGCTTCCTAAATGCGGTTTGCGAACTCTGGCTCGCTGGTGAGAACAGACACGGGCTGCCGCTTCGCACGCTGTTCCATACTAGCCATCCGGGATTGGCGGCGGCGCTCCGGCGCGACAGCAAGTGGACTCAGGTCTCGGGCAGCCTCGTCGGCGGTAACAAGTCAAAGTCGGCGGCATCGCTACACGCCAGCGCCGCGCGCCTTGGTAAGCAAAAGGGTGGCAGCGGGTTTGGCGGTCACTTCCGTGCGGTTCAGGGCTTCCGCTATTTGGGGGAGTCATGAAGATAGTGATCGTCGGTCAGAAGTGGCTGGGGGTGCAGGTTCTCAACGCCTGCACGGCTGCAGGCCATGAGGTGGTTGCTGTGGTTGCACCGAGTGGCGACAGGCTCGCCCTCGCAGCCCACCACCTTGGCCTGCCGCTGTTGGCGGGTTCGCTGGTAACGGGGGCGCATGTGCCGCCTTGTGACCTGATGCTCGCAGCCCATGCCCACGCCTATATAACAGCCAGTGCTCGGGCCAAGGCTGCCATCGGGTGCGCTGGGTTCCACCCGTCGCTACTGCCAAGGCACCGTGGACGTGATGCGATCCGCTGGGCCATACACATGCGGGAGACCGTCACAGGAGGCACGTTGTACTGGATGGATGATGGGGTGGATACCGGGCCAATCATCTACCAGGACTGGTGCCACATCGCCCCGAGCGACACGCCTGCTGAATTGTGGACTCGGGATCTTGCGCCCATGGGTGTTCGCATGTTCTCGCGGCTTATCGAGCAATGCGCAGCTGGTTCCCCACCGGCGGGGTCGGAGCAGTGCGATGATCTGGCAACGTGGGAGCCGGCATTCAACCGCGAACAGCTGAAGCGCTCGAATTGAAATTTCGTTTCGGTGTGAGCAACTAACTACGGAGGGAGTTTATCTCGCAGCGGCGTGTGAAATATCGCGCCGCGCTACACTTTTCGCCTTCGCCGGCGAGCCAAGGGGGGCCGCTTGCCCGGCCCCCCTTGGCGATCCCCCGGGCACCCGACTACGCGGCCCTTCGGGTTCACTGCGTTGCTCGGGCTAACGGGGAGTCATAAAACTCGTCGCTGCGCTCCTCAGACATC
>MDTG01388819.1_pt1 | contig 40005 bp, 26 predicted proteins | sample 811421 | NCBI WGS metagenome assembly MDTG01 (sample SAMN05326645, study PRJNA326480) | marine metagenome | isolation source: seawater | place: Pacific Ocean: South East | collected 2011 | reverse complement strand
GTGGCCACGAGCAGTGCGGTGCATGCGGATATGAACATCGCAAGGAATATCGCGGATCCGGGCACCCCCCCGAAGAACTGGGTCACGAGGAGGATCGGGAGCGACGCGGCCAGCAGGGTCACGATGAAGAAGATCCGACCGAGCAGGTTCCCGAGCACGATCTGCAGCGCGTTCAGCGGGGTCGTGAGGAGGATGTCCCAGGTGTTGGGATTCGATTCCTGGGAGATGGCCCCGGCCATGAACACCGGGGTCAGCAGGCAGATCAGGATGAGCTGTCCGAAGCTCAGCACCGTGAAGGCCTGGGAGCCACGTTGGGCCATCGCGCGCAGGGTGCCGGCATCGCCGACCAGCGCGATGAACAGGACCGCCATCAGGATGAGGAGGTAGACGATCCGGATGAGGAGGTGGAACTCACGGCGCGACCCGGTACTGACCAGGCGGGTGCAGATGGGATTGGCGGGTCCCAGTCGAAGGCACCAGTTGAGAAGTCCGGACATGCTCGATCCCGTCAGGGGGCCGTAATACCCCGCGTGGGGTCCCGGGCTGGAGGAAACCGTGCGAGGGGTTTGACAGCCAACGGAACGAAACTCTACCCTTCCTCCGGTGCCCGGCCCACCCGGTCGGGAAAGACCACGGTACCAGCCCGGTCGCGACCGGCGATGTGGACCGATCTCGGGGCCGGCGGCATCGCCTCCGACCCCGGCGTCGAGCGCCCGACCCACCCGGTGGGAACGAGCCTTCGACGTACATAGATTGATTGATGGCAGTACGTTACGCAAGACCCCAGCCCTTCCGAAAAGCGGGACCAAGGACCCCGCACACGACTGGACACCACCCGCAGGAAGGCTGCGGGACATGAATGGATTCGCCCGCCGGCCGGCGGGCGGGGTCCAGGCACCCCTTGCGTGACGAACCCCGGGTCCCACCCGGTCACCACCGCCATCCCACGCGCCGCCGACGATCGACGTCAACCGGGAGCCCCCGAGGGATCCCCCTGAGAGTCTGTCGAGGCAGCCATGTTCACCCAGCCATTGATCCTTGCCCTGGACGTCCCCGGCCCCTGGGACCTCGTCGCGATCATCATCGGACTGTTCTTCGGCGCGTTCGCGGGAATCGCGATCCATGCCGCGGTGACCGGGAGGAACCTCACCGCCGCGCGCCTCGAGGGGGAACGGATCGTCAAGTCCGCCTGGGAGCGTGCGGAGGCGAAGGACCGGGAACTCGAGCAGGCGTCCGAGGAACGGATCCAGCAACGGCGAGACGCCGCCGACCACGAGGTCCGGCAGCTGCTGGCGAACGCGGAGTCGAGGGACGAGCGTTCGAGCCGGCGGGAGGGATCGCTGGACCGGCGGGATGCGGAACTGGAGCGACGTGAGGTCCGGCTGCGGTCCGACCAGCAGGAACTGGAAAGGCGCGAGCGGGAGTCCGCCGAGGCACGGGGGGAGGTGGATCGAATCCTTGGGGACCTTCGCGTGCGACTGGAAGGGATCGCGGGGATGAGCCGCGCGGAGGCGCGGGAGGCGTTCCTTGCGGAGGTCCGGGGCGAGGTCGAGCGCGAGGCGAACCAGCTTTCCCGGAAGATCATCGAGGAGGCCGAACTGGAGGCCCGACAGGAGGCCCGCGAGATCACCTTGATGGCGATCCAGCGATTCGCGGCGGAAAACGTGGCGGAATCGACGGTGCGACCGGTCAAGCTGCCCTCGAACGATCTCAAGGGGCGGGTCATCGGGCGTGATGGCCGGAACATCCGCGCCCTGGAACGCACCACCGGTGCCGACGTGCTGGTCGACGACACCCCCGGACTGATCACGGTCTCGTGCTTCAATCCGATCCGGAGGGTGATCGCCGCGGAGGCACTCCAGAAGCTGGTCTCGGAGGGCAAGGTGAACCCATCCCGGATCGAGGAGGTCGTCGGCCAGACCAGGCGAGACATCCGGGAGCGGGTGCGCAAGGCCGGGAAGGACGCGGTGTTGGAGGCCGACGTCCGGGGACTCCACGGGAAGATCGTCGAGACCATGGGTGAGCTCAACTTCAGGACCAGCTACGGCCAGAACGTGCTTCGCCACTCGATCGAGGTGGCATACATCGCGCAGGTCATCGCCGATCAACTCGGACTCGACGGGGGGATCGCCCGGAGGGCGGGGTTCCTCCACGACATCGGCAAGGCCATGGACCACGAACTGGAAGGTGGGCATCCCGCGATCGGGATGGCATTCGCGAAGAAGTACGGCGAGCAGTCCGAGGAGGTGCTCAACGCGATCGGGGGGCACCACGGCGAGATACCGTGCACCACGCCCTACACCCCCATCGTGGCGGCCGCCGATGCCATCTCCGGTGCGAGACCGGGGGCCCGGAAGGAATCCATGGAGATGCACATCAAGCGTCTCGAGGATCTGGAGGCGATCGCACGGGAGTTCACCCAGGTCAAGGAGGCGTACGCCGTGCAGGCGGGCCGGGAGGTCCGAGTCATCGTCGACGCCGGCGATGCGGACGACGACCGGACCCACGGGATCGCGAGGGAGCTCGCCCGGAGGATCGAGGAGCGACTCACCTATCCGGGTGAAATCAAGGTAACCGTGCTCCGGGAGGTTCGGGCGGAGGCTTCCGCCAAGTGAATCCTGCTATCCTCGGGACGGAGGTGGTCCGATGGAACCCATGGTCGGCGCACAGTACAACCAGAGCGATGCCCACAGCAGGAAGGTGGCCACCGGCTGCGTCGCCATCGTGCTCTCCGCCCTGGGACTGGGCTGGATCGGCGTCCACAAGTTCATGCTGGGGTACAAGAAGGAGGGGCTGATCTCCCTGCTGGTGAGCCTCCTCTGCATCCCGGCGGTGATCTTCAACGTGATCGCCCTGATCGAGGGCATCATCTACCTGACGAAGTCGGACGAGGACTTCTTCCAGACCTATATCTCCGGAAAACGAGGTTGGTTCTGAACCGAACCGGGCTCCGGGGGTAGGAGAAAACGTCCGGGAGGAGCCGCTCGGGCACCCACAAGGAGCTGATTCCATGCACACACTGCTGAGCGGGATGATCGTGATCTCGGGCGTTTCGATATCGGCGGCGACCCCGTCCCAGGAACCCGCACCGGCGACGACCGTGGAGGAAGGCACCGCCCTCACCGTGTATTCCTCGGCGGATCCCGCGGGTTTCGACCCGCGGAGATTCATCTCCAACCAGAGGAGCGGGCGCACGGCGGACTACGTCTGGCAGGTCCCGGGCTTCGGGGTGGTGCGCGAGACCAGGACGGTGAAGCTCGATGCGGGGATCTCGGAACTCAGGTTCACCGACGTCGCCGCCTTCATCGACCCCACGACGGTCGGCTTCACGGACCTCACCTCGGGAACCACGAAAGTCCTCGAACAGAACTTCGAGTTCGACCTGGTCAGCCCCGAGAAGATGCTGGCGAAGTACGTCGACCAGCGGATCTCGCTCGAGTACCGGGACCGCAGCTGGGACGGGACCCTGCTCTCGGCGTCGGGCGGGCAGGTCGTGCTCCGGAGCGAACCCTCGGGCTCCATCACCATCCTGCCCATGAACAACGCGGTCATCAGCATGGACCAGCTTCCCGGCGGGCTGATCACCCGACCCACCCTGGTCTGGAAGATCGACAGCGAGGACGGGGGGAGCCGACTGGTCCAGACCACCTACGAGACCGCGGGACTGACCTGGCGGGCGGACTACAACATGGTGCTCGGCGATGGCGATCGGACCGCGGACCTCACGGCCTGGGTCAGCCTCATGAACCTCTCGGGGATCGGGTACGAGAACACCCGTCTCAAGCTGGTCGCCGGGGACGTCCAGCGGATCCAGCCCGCCCCGCAGGCGATGATGATGAGGGATCGATCCGCCCCGGCCACCCTGGGAAGCCGTGCGGAGTCCTTCGAGGAGGAGTCCTTCTTCGAGTACCACCTCTACACCCTGCCAAGGAGGACCGACATAGCCTCGAACGGGACCCAGCAGCTCACCCTCTTCAACCCGATCCGGGACTTCCCGGTCCAGAAGAGGCTGGTCTACGGACCTGCGGTCTCGAACTGGGGAACCCCGAGGTCCCCCCGAACCGAACCGAACTGGGGCGGCGGGGTCAAGGGCAAGGTCGCGGTCTACGTCTACTTCGAGAACGACCGGAAGGATGGTCTTGGCCTTCCCCTCCCGGCGGGCAAGGTACGGGTGTACAAGAAGAACCCGAACGACTCCGGGATCGAGTTCGTCGGCGAGGACATGATCGACCACACCCCGCGCAACGAGACCGTTCGACTGCGGCTGGGCGAGTCCTTCGACGTGCTGGGCGAACGGACCCGGACGAACTTCACGGTGGACGAGGATGCGAAGGTCATGACCGAGTCATACTCGATCGAGATCCGCAACCAGAAGGACGTCCCGGAACAGGTGCTGGTGGTCGAGAACATGTTCCGCTGGCGGAACTGGGAGGTCGTCAAGAGCACGAAGCGCGGGACCAAGGTCGACGCCAGCACCATGCACTGGCTGCTGGACGTGCCGGCCGAAGGGAAGCGGACCCTCGAGTACACGGTGCGCTACACCTGGTAGTCATGCAATCCCTGACCCAGATACGAGCGCTCCTCGAGACCCGGGACCTTAGGCCGAAGCACCGGCTGGGGCAGAACTTCCTGCACGACCAGAACCAGCTTCGGCGACTGGTCCGGGCCGCCGGGGTCGGGCCGGGTGAACGGGTCCTCGAGATCGGCCCGGGGACGGGGACCCTCACCGAATCGCTCCTGGAGTCCGGCTGCAGGGTCGTGGCCGGGGAGCTCGACGAGGACATGTGCTCGATCATCCACGAGCGGCTGGGTGACCGGCTGGAGCTGGTGCGGGGCGACTGCCTGGATGGCCCGCGTCGACTCCATCCGGAACTCGATCGTGCGCTCGGGGCGCGACCGTTCAAGCTGGTCGCGAACCTCCCCTACGGGGTCGCGAGCCCGCTGATGTCGCTGCTGGCGACCGACGCGCGGTGCCTCGGCCAGTTCGTCACGATCCAGCGGGAGGTCGGTGACCGACTGCTGGCCGAGCCGGGCACCAAGGCCTGGGGCCCGTTGAGCATCCACGTGCGTGCCTTTGCGGAGGTCCGGCTTATCGGCCGCCTGAGTCCGAACTGCTTCTGGCCCGCCCCCAAGGTGGAGAGCGTGATGATCTCGATCATCCCGCTGGATGGACGGGACCTCTCCGGACGCAAGGCGCTCGCGCGTACGGTGCGGACCCTCTTCAACGGACGTCGCAAGCAACTGGGCACCCTGCTCGGTCGGGATGCGGTGCTTCCCGAGGGCATCGACCCCCGGAGGCGACCGGACTCGCTGACCATCGAGGAGCTCCGGGCCATGAGCCGGCTGGACCGGTTCCAGGATCCCCCCGAGCAGCGATGAACCCGGATCAGGTGGCGTCCCGGAGGTAGTGCATCCGGACGAGGTTTCCCGGAGCCACGAATTCAACGGCGGTCATGTACTCCCTCATCAGCAGCAGGCCGCGGCCCGACGGCACCTCGAGGTTCTCCTCGTCGGTGGGGTCGGGAACCGAGTCGATGTCGAACCCGGGTCCCTGGTCCCCGACCTCGAAACGGGCGGCCTCGTCGTCGATCGTGCAGGCGAAGCTCACCCGCTTGCCGGCGTCGCAGCGGTTGCCGTGACGATACGCGTTGACCAGGGCCTCCTCGATGGCGAGCCGGATCGCGAAGACCCCCTCCCGGGGATACCGTCGCGCCGCCAGCTGGGAGGCGATCTCCGACTGGAGGTCCTCGATGTCCATCTCCTGGTAGGGCACGTCAACGCGACGCTCGAACGGGCCCTGCGGAGGAGGCGGATCTGATCCATGGCTGTTCATCGGGCAGCGAGCTCCAGGGGGATCGCCGTGTGCACCGGCCCCGGCGGGGGACTGCTGCAGGTGGGTTCAACCGAAGCTCGACATCGCCTCATCGGCGTCGTCGAAGATCAGGAAGATCTTGTCGAGTTTGGTGATCGCGAAGACCTCGCGTATCTGCGGATCGATCTCCGAGAGCCGGAGCTTCCCGTCCTTGCCCTTGACCCGGTTGTTGATGTTGATCAGGGCGCCGAGGGCGGCCGAGGAAAGGTGCTCGACGTTGCCGAACCTGATCAACACGAGCGGGGTGGGTTGTTCGTCCACGAGGGCGCAGATCTCGTCGCCGATCTGCTGGATGTTGGACTCGTCGAGGATGTTCCGATCCACGAACTCGACCTGGGTCACCGCGCCGACCTGGGAAACCTTGAGCTTTGAAGCCTGGGCAGCCATGATTGATTCCATTTCTTGCGGCGTGGACCCGGGACCGGACCGCGCACTCAGAATCCGAGGTAACCCGACCCGGTTCCGAGTTCCTCGGAGAGGCCGGGGAAGAGGTCGTCCTCGTTCTCCCTCTGGATGATGATCTCGGGACGAATCAGGAGGAGGGTGGTCTTCTCCTCCTTCGAGGTCAGACGATTGGTGAAGAAGCGGTTGACGAAGGGGATCTTGGAGAGGACCGGGACGCCCGCCTCGATGTCGACCTCGCTGACGTTCCGCTGCCCGCCGAGCATGATGGTGCCCTTGTCGGGAACCGAGACGGTGGTCCTGATCTGGGTGCCCTGGAGCTGGGGAAGCTGAATCGTGGCACTGAAGGTCGAGGCCCGACCGCCTCCGCCGATCCCACCACCGCCGCCGGCGGCGCCCTCGAACGTGGACGGGGTGAACGACACGTTCTGGTTCAGGTTGAAGCTCACGGTCATGGTCACGTAGCGACGATCGGAACTGATCACCGCCTCGACGTCGAGGACGAAGCCCGCGTACACCACGTCGGTGATGGGGGCGAAGGCACCGGACGAATCACCGGTCCCGGGGACCAGGCCGGAGACGTAGGTGATGCCCTCGGCGACCGAGATCCATGAACGCTGTCCGTTGAAGAGCGTGATGCGCGGTGCGGTGAGCACCGAGTTTCGCTTGTCGGCCTGGGTGGCCTGGATGAGGAGGTCGACCTGGATGTCGTCGAGGTAGCTGAGCCCGACACTCAGCGCGGGGTTGGCGAGTGCGGTCTGGGCGAAGGTGTTGCCGGCGGCGCCGATCAGTGACTGGATGAAGCCAAGTGAGTTCTGGCTGACCCCGATGGGATCCCATCCGTCTTCACGTCCGACCGGGGCGAACGGGCCGCCCGGGTATTCCGCGACAGGAGCTGCGGCCGGGCCTCCCAGCGTGGGCAGGATCGGTCGTTCATTCGGGTTGGTGGGGTCGTAGTTCGCCTCGGTCACCCAGTAGAACGGCGTGGCGGGTCTTCCGCCCCCGGCGGTGAAGAAGTCGCTGAGCTGGAAGGTCGGGTCACTGGCCCGTGCCTGCTGGAACATCTGGTCGTTGGTGTTGAAGTAGAGGTCGAGGTCGAGTCCGATCTCCTCGAACCAGTCCATCTGGACGTTGAGCAGGCGGGCTTCGACGTTGATCTGCAGGGATCGGATGGTCCGCAGCTGGTCCAGAAGGCCCTCGATCGCGCGGTGGTTCCGAGGGGTGTTGGTGATGATCAGGTTGCCGTTGAGCTCCTGGATCTTCCCTCCCTGCCCGGAGGTGTCGTACCAGCCCTGCTCGGGGTCCACGACGTCCTGGATGATCTGCACGATCTCGTCCACGAGCTGGTCTCGAGACTGTCGTCGCGCCTTGCCGCTGGCGTTGCTGTCACGGCCGAAGACCTCGGCACGTTCGCGATCGGCCTCGAGGGCCAGTCCGGCCACGGAGCCACCGTTGGAGGCGGGACCACCGGTCACCTTGTCACCGAGATCGAAGTCCGGGGCGTTGTCGAAGTACGGGACTTCGAGCAGGAGGTCCCGGATGTCGTAGACCAGCGTCACCATGCGCTTGCGAAGCGTGTCCTCGGTGGTGATGACGACCATCCCGTCCTCGATGCCGAACTGGGGACGATCGAGCCGGTCGCCGAGCTGCTCGAGGACCCGGCGCAGGGCCACTTCCGCGGAGACCCTTCCGAGCTCGAGGGTGACCTCGTCCTCGGGGCGGATCCCGATCCCCTCCAGTGCCCTCCAGTCCGCGTAGATCTCGACCTCGGTGACCGTCTTCATGTAGTTGACGACCTGCTGGATCGAGTTCCGGCTGAAGTTGACCGAGACCGGGGTCTGCAGCGCGCTCTGGACGCGCATGTTCGCGGGGGACTCGATGTAGCCGGAGGCACCCATCCGCTTCTTGCTCAGCTGAGGCCAGTCCTCGGGATAGCTGACCAGGGCATTGGTGGATTTCGGCCCGGGACCGGTGAGGTTCACGCGGGGGGGGATCATCGCCGCCTGGTTCTCGGCGAACAGCTGGCCGTAGGCGAGGCTCTTCTGGCGGTTGTAGTCGGCCACGTTCATGTAGATCTTGCTGGTGGTGATCACATCCTGAAGGGCCTGGGCCGCGGGGTTGAGCGGGTCCATGAACAGGATCTGCTCGAGGATCTGGAGGGCCTCGTCGTACTTGAGCTCCATCTGGAGCTGACGAACCCGGATGATGCTCTCGCGGATCTGCCGCTGGCGGTCGGCGGCCTCGATGCGCTGCTGCTCGCTGGCGGCGCTGCTGGCCTGCTGGCGCTCGATGTCCTGCTGGATGAGCTGGGCGTTGATCTTGACGTCGCTGATCTGGACGAGCAGCTGCTCGGCACGCCGCACCATGTCGTTGTAGGCGGGAACGGGGAGGATGGTGCGGTTGCGCTCGAGGCGGACCTTGGCGGTCAGGGTGGTCCGCTGGGCGGTGTCGTAGGCACCTTCCTCGATCTGGGACTGGGCGCGGGCGAGTTCCGAGTTGAACTCGACGATCGCCTGTTCCCTGCGGACCGCGATGTCGGATTCGACGGAGGAGATGGTCGACGCCTGGTCGAGTGCGGCCTGGGCCCGGGCGAGCCCGGCCTTGGCCTCGGCGTCGTCCGGGGCGAGGGCGAGGACGCGATTCCAGTCGGCGACCGCCTGGTTCCACTTGGACTCGCTCATGGCCTTCCGCGCGTCGCTGCGGACGGTGTCGATGTTCGAGACGTCCGCGGGTGGCGTGGCGGCCTCGGCCTCGGACGACTCGGACGGTGCCGGCGATGCCGGTTCATCGGGGGCGGGAGGCTGGTCGTCCTGTGCGTGAAGACCCATCGTCGCCAGCCCGAGGCTCAGAAGCCCGCTGAGCAGGAGGTGGGCAGGGGTGCGAGTGGACACGCTTCGATGATTCTCGGGGCGCTCTTCGGGGACCATGGGTAGCTCCCGCTGCACGGCACGGTCTACGGACGCGTGGACGGTGCGATGCAGCTCTGCAGTTGCTCGACAGTCGATCCGGCCCGGCGGTTCGGCTGAACCGTCGGTTGGACCTCTTATAAGTGAAGCAGAGTAGCGGATTATGGCCCGGAGGGCCAAACCAGAGCCCCCCGGAGGTGGGGTGCTCGTGGAAACCCGGGGGGGTCCCCGGGGCCCACCGGAGCGGGCCGGCCGGTCGACCGGAGAGCTCGTCACCCTCCGACGGGGTGAGGCCGCGACCGAAGCTGCTGGAATTCGGAGAAATCGGCGGACTCGGGGGAACGCCCGGTGGCCATGCAGCGAATGAAGCTGTCGAAGAGATAGGCCGAGTCGTGCGGCCCAGGAGACGCTTCCGGGTGGTATTGGACACTGAAGACGGGCCGCTGGAGATGGCGGAACCCGGCCACTGTCCCGTCGTTCAGGTGAATGTGGGTGACCTCCGCCCCGGCGGCCTCGAGGCTCTCGCGGTCCACGCAGAATCCATGATTCTGACTGGTGATCTCGACCCGGCCGGTGAGGAGGTTGCGAACGGGCTGGTTGGCCCCTCGGTGGCCGAACTTGAGCTTCCAGGTCTTGGCCCCGAGCGCGAGCGCCAGCAGCTGGTGGCCGAGGCAGATCCCGAAGGTGGGCAGCTCCCCGGAGACCTCCCGCAGGGTGGCGATCAGGGAGTCCACGGCGGCCGGGTCGCCGGGGCCGTTGGAGACGAAGAGCCCGTCGGCCTCCGCGGCGCGGATCTGCTCCACGGTGCAGGTCGGCGGGATGAAGCGGACCTCGCACCCCCGATCGACCAGGTGCCGGTAGATGTTTCGCTTGGCGCCGCAGTCGATCGCGAGCACGCGATGTCCCTCCTCGAAGGTGGGTCGCCAGGGCTGGCTCCACTCACCGAGGCCCTCCTCCCACGACCCGGCGTCGGCCGGGGCCACCTCGCAGGCGAGGTTCCGGCCGATCATCGTGCCCTCCTCGCGGGCCCGTGCGACGAGTTCCCGGTCGGTGAGGCTCGAGTCGGTGGAAATCACCCCGGAGAGCGCCCCACGTTCGCGGATCCTGCGGACCAGCGCACGGGTGTCGACGCCCTGGACCCCGGGGACGCCGGATTCGGCCATCCACTGGTGGAGGCTGGTGAAGGCCCGGAAGTTCGAATGACGCCGCACGAGTTCGCGCACCACGAATCCACGGACCGCGATCCCGCCGGATTCGACGTCGTCGCGAGCGACGCCGTAGTTGCCGATCTCGGACGCGGTCATCACCAGGATCTGTCCGGTGTAACTGGGGTCGGTGAGCGCCTCCTGGTAGCCGCACATGGCGGTGTTGAAGACGACCTCCCCGCTGGTGGTGCCTTCGGCTCCGAAGGATGATCCCGAGAAGACGGATCCGTCCTCGAGCGCGATGCGACCTGGGGGCGTGGGCTTCATGACCACATACTAGCGAATGGGGACTGATCGACGTGCTCCGTCAGGTTGTCCGAAGGGAACCGTAGAATCAGGTGGTGGGAAGCGACGCACTACTCCTGAACCTCGGCCCCTGCCGGATCGCACAGGTCGCGATCGAACGGGGGATCGATCGATACCCCGACGGACTGAGCTACGCCGTCCCGGAATCGCTGCAATCGCTCCGCGCCGGGGACCGGGTCATGGTCCCCCTGGGCCGCGGGGACGTGCCGACCGCCGGGTGGGTGCTCCGGATCCACGAGCCCGGGGCGCTGGAGGGGTCGGGCATCGAGATCGATCCGCTCAGGGTGAAGTCGGTGATTCGCCGGGACGAATCGGGGGTCAGGCTTCCCGGCCAGAGCCTGGCGCTGGCGGAATGGATCAGCGACTACTACGCCTGCCCGATCGGGATGACCCTGTCCTCGATGCTTCCCGCCGCGGTCCGCAGGCAGACGGGGCGGGTGCTCCAGCACCTGGTGGAACCCTCCCCCACCGCGCCGGATCCCGCCGGCTTGCCGCCACGGTTCGGGGCGGGCCGGAAACGGGTCCTCGAGGTCCTGGCGGAGCTGCCGCCCGAGCAGCTGCCGATCGAGGTCGGGGCGCTCGCGGAGGCGGCGGGACTGCGGACGAAGGGGCCGATCCGGGCGTTGCTGGAGTCCGGGTACCTGCAGGGAAGCTCCCGGTCGAGCGTGCAGGCCTCGTGGCTCGAGCGGTCGGGTGCGCTGGCCGGTGGTTCGGAGGCGGTCGAGCCGAACCGGGACCAGGACCGTGCGATCCGCGACATCGGGGAGGTCCTCGAGTCCGGCTTCAGCCGGCACCTGCTCTACGGGGTCACCGGCAGCGGGAAGACCGAGGTGTACATCCGCCTGATACGGCGCACGATCGAGCAGGGCCGGGTGGCGATGATGCTGGTCCCGGAGATCGCGCTCACGCCCCAGACCGCCAGCCGGCTGTTCGCGAGGTTCCCCGACAGTCCGATCGCGCTCCTGCACTCCGGCCTGACCCAGGCCCAGCGGAACCAGCAGTGGTCGATGGTGGCCGACGGTTCGGTCCGGATCGTCCTGGGCGCGCGGAGCGCGGTGTTCGCCCCGGTACCGGACGGTCGACTGGGGCTGGTGGTCGTCGACGAGGAGCACGACAGCTCCTACAAGCAGGACCAGGCACCTCGCTACCACGGTCGCGACGTGGCGATACGCCGGGCCCAGCTCGCGGACTGCCCGGTGGTGCTGGGCAGCGCGACCCCCTCCCTTGAGACCTGGCACAACGCGGTGGACCTGCGGCGGGTGCGGGTGCACCGGCTCCCGGAGCGGGCGCCGGGCCTCTCGCTGCCCAAGGTGGACATCGTGGACTTCAACCGGGAACAGAGGGCCTGGGCGGACCGGAGGATCCACTTGCTGGGACCGCGGCTGGCGGAAGCCCTGCAGGAGACGGTGCGGGCCGGGGACCAGGCGATCCTGCTGCTCAACCGTCGAGGCTACGCAAGCTACATAGCCTGCCCCGATCCAGCCTGCGGCTGGGTGATGCAGTGCGACCAGTGCGACGCGGGCATGGTGAACCACCGCGCGACCGGGGGCCGGTCGGGAAATCACCACGACTTCGTGCGCTGCCACCACTGCCTGAGCGAACAGAGGCTTCCCGCCAAGTGCCCGCTCTGCTCGAGGCGGATCACGGTCTTCGGGCTGGGCACCCAGAGGGTCGAGGAGGAGATCAAGGGGTTGCTGGGCTCGATCGCCTCCCCGGATGCGATCAAGCGGGTCGACTCGGACTCCATGAAGGGCTCGGACGACTTCCACAGGACCCTCGATCGATTCGCGAGTGGAGAGCTGAAGGTCCTCATGGGAACCCAGATGATCGCCAAGGGGCTCGACTTCCCGGGAGTGAGGCTCGTCGGGGTGATCAACGCCGACACCGCGCTCAACCTTCCGGACTTCCGGTCCTCGGAGCGAACCTTCCAGCTGGTCTCCCAGGTCACGGGACGATGCGGGCGCGGTACGAGGTCGGGTCGCGCGATCATCCAGACCTTCCAGCCCGATGCGCCGGCGATCCAGTTGGCGGCACGACACGATTTCGAGTCGTTCGCGACCGGGGAACTCGCGGAACGGATCCGGTTCGGCCTGCCTCCGGGCCGGAGGCTGGCGCGGCTGGTGGTCCGAGAATCCGGAGAGGACCGATGCCGGGCCCGGGCGGTCGAACTGGCCCGCGGCCTGAAGCCGCTGCTGGAGACCGGGGTGGAGCTGAGGGAGCCCGAACCCTGTGCGATCGGGCGGATCGGAGGTCGTCACCGGATGCAGCTGCTCGTCTTCGCCGATGATCCCCGGGCGCTGCGGAGGGTGCTCCTGAACGGTCGGAAGACCGGGGTCCTCAAGGCGGGCGAGAAACTGGCGATCGACGTCGACCCGACGGGACTCCTCTGAGCCGAGAAACCGTCGAACATCGGGAAAACTCGGAGGGAACGAAGAGCCCCCGGGAGGTCATTCAACGTAGAATGAGGGCTCCTAGACGGAGCAAAGCGACATGGCCCGCGGTGAGGCTGAATCCCAGTCCAGAGCCCCCCACGAAGACCGCTCAGATCCGGGCGCGGAAAGCGGCCGGTCGGTCAACGCATTCAACCCCGAATACGTCGAGGCGCTCTACCTCCAGTGGAAGTCCGACCAGTCCTCGGTGAGCGAGGACTGGAACCGGTTCTTCCTCGGGTTCGAGCTCGGTCTCGAGACGTCGGCGGAGCCGGGGACGATCGATCCGCCCGGGATCGGGGCGGAGACCGCGAACACCAAGCAGGGCCGGGTGGATGCACTCATCTACCAGTACCGCGACATCGGCCACCTCGCCGCGCAGCTCGACCCGCTGGGCGGGCACCGTCCCTTCCCCGACGAGCTGACCCTCGAGGCCCTCACCCTGTCGGACGCCAACCTCGACGACGCATTCGACCCCGGGACCCTGCCGCTTCCCAACCCGTCGTCACTGCGGGAGATCGTCGAGCTTCTCGAGGAGACCTACTGCCGGGGCATCGGCGTGGAGTACATGCACATCCAGAACCGGGAGCGACGGCGCTGGCTGCAGAAGCGGATGGAACCGACCCGGAACCATGCGCGATTCGGCAGCGACCGGAAGCTGCACCTGCTCCAGAAGCTCATCGAGGCCGACGGGTTCGAAGCCTTCCTCAAGAAGCGATACGTGGGCAAGAAGCGCTTCGGGTTGGAGGGCGGCGAGTCGCTTATCCCCCTGCTCGACCAGCTGGTGGAGATGGGGGCCGAGAACGGAATCTCCGAGATAGCGATCGGGATGGCGCACCGCGGACGCCTCAACGTCCTGGCCAACATCCTCGACAAGACCTTCAACCAGATATTCACCGAGTTCCACGAGACCTGGACGGAGGACTACCTCGAGGGCGGGGGCGACGTCAAGTACCACCAGGGCTACTCGAACGACTGCACCACCTCCTCGGGGAGGCAGATCCGCCTGACGCTCGCCCCGAACCCGTCGCACCTGGAGTTCGTGACCTCGGTGGTGCTCGGTCGCTGCCGGGCGAAGCAGCGGCTCAAGGGGGACGAGGAACGCGAGCAGGTGATCCCGCTGATCATCCATGGTGACGCCGCGTTCCCCGGCCAGGGGGTGGTGGCCGAGTGCTTCAACATGATGAATCTCGACGGGTTCACGGTGGGCGGGACGGTGCACGTAGTGCTCAACAACCAGGTCGGCTTCACCACCGATCCCAGCGACGCGTTCAGCGGCCACTACTGCACCGACGTGGCGAAGATGGTCGACGCACCGATCTTCCACGTCAACGGCGACGATCCGGAGGCCTGTGCGTGGGTGGCGCAACTGGCCCTCGAATACCGGCAGATCTTCAAGAACGACGTGGTGATCGACATGTGGTGCTACCGTCGCAACGGCCACAACGAGGCCGACGAGCCCGCCTTCACCCAGCCACTGATGTACAAGAAGATCAAGGAGATGACCCCGGTCACCACCATCTACCGCGATCGGCTGTTGGAGGAGGGCGTGCTGGGGGACTCCGAGTACCAGGCACGCTGCGAGGCGCTCGAGCAGAGCCTGGAGCAGGCACAAGCGGCGGCGCGGGCCACCCCGGTGGACCCGACCATCAATCCGTTCGCGGACGTCTGGTCGGGCATCGACAGCATGTTCGGGTTCGAACCCGTCGACACCAGCATCGACATGCCGATGGTGGAGAAGATCACCGCCGCGCTCACGAAGGCACCGGATGACTTCAAGCTGCACCGGACGGTGCAGAAGCAGCTCGGGATCCGGGGCACCCCGGCCGAATCCCCGGAAGCCGAGGTCGACTGGGCCACTGCGGAGCTGCTCGCCTACGGGTCGCTGCTGGTTGACGGACATGCCGTCCGGTTGACCGGCCAGGACATCGAACGCGGGACCTTCAGCCATCGACACTCGGTCCTCTACGACCAGCGGACCGGGGAATCGTGGACCCCGCTCAACGAGATCGAGGACGGACAGGCCAAGATCTGCCTGCACAACAGTCCGCTGACGGAATGCGCGGTGGTCGGCTTCGAGTATGGATACTCCCTCGCCGACCCGAGGATGCTGATCATCTGGGAGGCGCAGTTCGGCGACTTCGCCAATGGGGCGCAGGTCATCTTCGACCAGTTCCTCGCGAGCGCGGAGGTGAAGTGGCAGCGGCACTCGGGCCTGACCCTCTTCCTCCCCCACGGCTACGAGGGGCAGGGGCCCGAGCATTCCAGTGCGCGGATGGAGCGCTTCCTGACGCTCTGCGCGGACGAGAACATGCAGGTCTGCTACCCGAGTTCGGCGGCACAGATCTTCCACCTGCTTCGCCGGCAGATGAAGCAGACCTTCAGGAAGCCGCTGATCGTCATGACCCCCAAGAGCATGCTGCGCCTTCCCGCGGCCCGCTGCCTGACCCGGGACCTCACGGATGGACGGTTCCGGACGATCATCGACCCGATGACCTGCAAGCCGGAGGACGTGACGAAGGTCATCCTCTGCACCGGGAAGGTCTACTACGAGCTGGAGAACCGCCGGGAGGAACTCGCACGCAGGGACCTCGAGATCATCCGCGTCGAGCAGCTCTACCCGCTGGACCGCGCGGCGCTCCAGGAGGTGATCGACCGCTACCCGAACGCGAAGCGTTTCCTGTGGGCGCAGGAGGAGCCGGAGAACAACGGCGCATGGCGGTTCATCGAATCGAGGTTCCGGCGGATGTTCGGGCTCGATCTCGAGTACGTGGGCCGGGACGAGAATGCGTCCCCCGCGGTGGGATCACTGTCGATCAGCAACCTCGAGCACATCGCGATCCTCGATCGGGCTGTCGGCTCGCTCGAGTCGGGCCACGAGGTTCCGGAGGCCACGAACCCGGAGGCCACGGCCCCGGTGACCACGGACCCGGTGGACGGGGCCGCGGAGACGGTCGCCAATCCGGGGGAGTCGGATCCAGTGGCCGTCCGGAAGCCGGCGAGGAGCCGCGGCAAGAACTCCACCAAGTCACGCAGGAAGAACAAGGCCTCATGAACGAGCGCCCACAACCCGCAGGTGCCGTAACCGAATGCCCGGCACAGTCAGGATGGTCCGATGAGCGTTGAAATCATTATTCCCTCACCCGGGGAGTCGGTGAACGAGGTGACCGTCGGGACCTGGCTCAAACAGGACGGTGAGTGGGTCGAGCAGGACGAGGCGATCTGCGAGATCGAATCGGACAAGGCCACCCTGGAGGTGGGCGCGCCGGTCGCGGGACGGCTCGAATGCTCGGCGGAGGCCGGCGAGGAACTGGACGTGGGCGCCGTGCTGGGGATGATCAACGACTCCGCCGAGCGACCTGAACCGGTGGCGGAGGCGGTCGAGGAAGCGGTCACGCACGCCGCCACCAAGCCAGGAGGCTCTTCCAAGGCCAAGGGTGGCGGCAAGGGCGGTGGCAAGGGCGGCGGCAAGGGCAAGACACGGGGCAAGGACAAGGGAAGCAAGGTCAATGGCTCGATGTCCCGGGACGCCACCGCGACGGAGGACGGCGCCAAGGCCAGCACCATGGCCAGGAAGATCGCCGAGGAGCGCGGCGTGGACCTCACTGCAGTCAGTGGCTCTGGGCCGGCAGGCCGGATCATGAAGGCCGACGTCCTGTCGGCGATCGAGCCCGGGGAAGCGCCCGCGAGCTCGTCAGGAACCAACCTGCCAGACCGTTCGATCGCCCCGGCGACCCCACCCCCCCCGCCGACGGGATCCCGAGGAGTCCGGCGCGAGCGGATGACCAAGCTCCGACAGAAGATCGCGGAACGACTGGTCTCGGCCCAGCACACCGCGGCGATGCTGACGACCTTCAACGAAGTCGACATGACCCAGGTCATGGAGGTCAGGGCACGGCACAAGGAGGCCTTCGAGAAGTCCCACGGGGTCCGACTCGGGTTCATGAGCTTCTTCGTGAAGGCTGCAGTGGCGGCCTTGCGGAGCTGCCCCAAGGTGAACGCGTACATCGTCGAGAACGAGATCGAATACCACGACTACAACGACGTCGCGGTGGCCGTGGGAACCGACCGAGGACTGGTGGTTCCGGTCATCCGGAACGCAGAAGCCCTCAGTTTCGCGCAAATAGAAGCCACGATCGCGGATTTTGCCGTAAGAGCACGGGACGGCGCCCTGTCCGTCGATGAGATGACCGGTGGGACGTTCACCGTCTCCAACGGCGGGGTCTACGGCTCGATGATGTCGACGCCGATCCTCAATCCCCCCCAATCGGGCATCCTGGGCATGCACGCCATCAAGAAGCGGGCGGTCGAGGACCCCGGGAACCCGGGCTCGATCGCCCTGCGGCCGATGATGTATCTCGCGTTCAGCTATGACCATAGGATCATCGACGGGACCGAGGCGGTGACCTTCCTCAAGCACATCAAGGACTGCATCGAGGATCCGACCCGGATCCTCCTGGATGCCTGATGCAGGGCGAGGGACCGACGCATCCCGAGCCGACCGGGGCACACGGACACGAGCCAGTGCTGCTCGAGGCCGCGTTGGAGGCCCTCCAGCCCGCCCCGGGAGAGACGACGGTGGACTGCACCGCGGGCCGGGGCGGCCACGCGGCAGCCGTGGGGCGGTCCGTGGGGCCGAGCGGGCAGGTGGTGCTCTTCGACCTTGATCCGGGCAACCTGGCATACGCCACGGAGCGAGTCGAATCGACGGGTGGCGGGCGCGCGGTACCGATCGGACGATCCTTCGCCGCGGTGGGGCGGGAACTGTCCCGGAGGGGCCTGGTGGCGGATGGACTCCTGGCCGACCTCGGCTTCGCCAGCAACCAGGTCGACGACCCCGCTCGTGGCCTGTCGCTGAAGGCCGAAGGCCCCTTGGACATGCGACTGGATCCGGCGATTCCGACGAGCGCCGGGGACCTGCTGGCGCGATTGGACCATGCCGAACTCCGCGAGCTCATCAGGCGCTACGGGGAGGATCCTGCCGCGGACCGCATCGCCCGGAAAATTGTGGAAAAACGGCGAGATCAGCCGATTGAAAGTACGACGCATCTTGCTCGACTTGTTCGCGAGGCCTACGGATCACGCGCAAGGGAGTCCCGGGTGCATCCGGCGACCCGGACCTTCCAGGCGCTGCGCATCGCGGTCAACGACGAGCTTGGAGCGCTCGAGGCGCTCCTGGCCGAAGTCGAGGCCGCGGCTCAGCTGGTGAAGGACGGGGCACCGGGTTGGCTGGCCCCGGGAGCCCGCATCGTGATCATCGGATTCCACAGCCTCGAGGATCGGATGGTCAAGCAGCGATTCGCGGCGATGGACCGCGCGGGCCTACTGGGAGACCGTTCACGGAAACCAGTGGTGCCCTCGCACGAGGAGATACGGGCGAATGCGCGAGCACGCTCGGCGAAACTGAGATGGGCCATGGTCGGCCCGTCGGAACCACGATGACTCCGGACCCGGGGTCGATGCAGGGAAGCAGACATGACCCGCGAGAACAAGCTTGCACTCGTCATCGGATTCGGACTCCTCCTCCTGGCGGGAATCCTCGTCTCCGACCACCTGTCGTCCGGGCAGCGGGCGACGGAGGAGCCGTTGCTGGCCTCGGGGGAGCGGGTGGTCCCCCCCACCACCCTGCTGCAACCGCGCACCGGCGCGACGAACAACGCCCGGCCTACGAGGCAGGTCGTCGAGAGGGCCCCCGCGGTCTCCGAACCACGACCTCTGCAGCAGATCACCATCGGTGGCGGCGGCGGGACCGTCAGCACCGTGGCGGGGAGCGGGTCCACCAGGCCCGCGCCGGCCGTGCAGCCCGATGTCCACTTCGTCAAGAAGGGCGAGACCCTGAGCGCGATCTCGAGCAGGTACTACGGAAGTCCGGACTTCGCGGCCCAGATCGCCCGCAACAACAACATCCCGAACCCGAGGCAGATTCGGGTGGGAACCCGACTGGTGCTCACGAAGTCCCCGAACGAGCGACTGGCCTCGAACCGGACGGCACGCCCCGTGGCAAGGGCGGCCGGTCCCAGGAAGGTGACGGTCAAGGAGGGCGAGACCCTGAGTGAGATCGCCAAGCGGGAGCTGGGCAACGAGACGAAGTGGCACGAGCTCTGGCAGATGAATCGCGGGGCGGTGCCGAACCCCGATCGGCTCAAGCCCGGCACCACCCTGAACCTGCCGGCCACCTGATCGATGCCGCCGATGTTCGCCAAGCTCCTGATGTTGGTTCTGGCACTGGGTGTGATGGCCGGCCTGCTGCTGGTGAACCGACAGGGCCTCTACGAGGTGGTGGGCGAGCGGATGCGGCTGCATCGCGAGAAGGAACAGCTCGAGCGCAGCGTGCAGGAACTCCGGGTACGGGTCGCGGAATCCACGAATCCCAGCGCCATCGACGCGTTGATCGGTGAGGGACGACGCCGATGGAAGGCGATCGAGGCTCGCGAGGACCTTCTCTCCGGCACGAGTGGTCCACGGTCGGACGGAGGATTGAACCGCTGATGAGTTCGCCCGCGAGCGCACGCCCACAGGACAGGATCACGGGATGCGCACGCATCGCCGCGGGGTTGGTCGCGGTCGGGCTGCTGGCGACCCTCGCGCGGGTCGCCCAGCTCAAGCTCGCCCCCAACGAGCACCTGGAGGGGCGGTCGGGTGCGAGGCGGGCGCTTTCCACCGAGCCGAAGTTCCGGGGGACGGTGTTCGATCGCGCGGGCAGGACCGTCGCGATCGACCGGCCGGTCTGGAAGCTCGCGCTGGACCCGAGGTACTACCTCGAGCACGGGAGTCGACGACTCTCCGCCGCGGAAGGGACCCCGACCGGCGAGCTCGGAGGGCTGGAGGCCGACCGGAACCTTGCACGCTACTCCGGCCCGCTCGGCCTGGTTCGGGAACAGGTTCGGGTCGCGAAGATGAGGCTGCTGTGCCGTGAACTCGCCGCGAGGACGGGCCTGAGCCGGGAGCAGCTCGAGGAGCGCCTCGGGCCCCTCACCTCGGATCGTCGGTACGCGGTCATCAAGCCGATCCTCGACGACTGGGAGGTGGACCTCCTCAAGCAGTGGACCGGGGAGCAGAGACTCGGGTTGATCCTCGACAAGACCACCAGGCGGGTGACCTACGGACCCGACAGCCTGGAGATGATCGTCGGCAAGGTCCGAGCGAACGGGAACGGTGGTTCGGGAGTCGAGCAGAAGTTCGACCTCAGTCTCAAGGCGCGCGACGGGAGCCTGAGATCGAAGCGGACCTCCCGCGGCACGGTGATCTCGATTCCCGAGGGAAGCTACCGTCCCGGCGCCCACGGGTCGGACTTCCACCTCACGCTGGACCTCAGGATCCAGGAGCTGGTGGAGCGCCGACTGGCCGCCCAGCTCGAGAAGTACAACGCGGGGGGCGGACGGTGCGTGGTGATCGATCCCAGGAACGGCGACGTCCTGGCGATGGTCGACCTCCTGCGACGTCGGAGCGAGGTGGAGGAGGCGATCCTCGACGATCCGATGCGCCGGCTGGAGGGGAGCCTCGCCAGGAACCGGAACCTGGTTGATTCGTTCGAACCGGGTTCGACCTTCAAGCCGTTCGTCTGGGCCGGAGCGGTCGAGCTGGGGGTCGGGGCGGGCCGACCGGTCCCGACCGATGGCGCGGGGCGGATCATGGTCAATCTCAAGCCGGTACCGGTGCCCGGGCGACGCAACTCGGTCAAGGACGCCGGCATCAGTCCCTACAAGGGTCCGCTGGAGGACATCGAGACCATCCTCGTGAGGAGCCTCAACACCGGGATGATCGAGATGGTCCGGCCGCTGTCGGACCGCGAGACGCGGGAGATCCTGCTCCGGTTCGGCTTCGGATCAAGGACCAACTGCGGGCTGGCGGGCTCGGCGGAGCACGCCGGGCAGGTGACCGCGATCGAGAACTGGAGCTACGCCAACACCTCGGTGTCGGTGTCCTTCGGGCACGAGGTGTCCGTGACCACCGTCCAGATGGCGAGGGCCTTCAGTGCGTTCTGCAACGGCGGGCTGATGCCCCAGCTGAGGATCGTGAGACCGATCCCCGACCCGGACGGGCAGCCGGTGGTCGATTCGGCGCGACTGATGATGTCGCGTGCGATCGGGAGCGAGATCGCCGAACGCACGAAGCGCGCACTGGGGAAGGTGGTCACCGAGGGCACGCTCAGTCGGCATGCGAGGTCCGGCTCCTATTCCATGTTCGGCAAGTCGGGTACCGCGGACCTCGCGAATCCCGAGGGCGGCTACTTCAAGGACCGACACACCTCCAACGTCATCGCGGGTGCACCGTTCCACGACACCCGGATCGTGGTCTACTGCGTGATCGATGATCCCCAGAAGTCGATCGGCTACTACGGGGGGCTGGTCGCGGGGCCGGTGGTGAAGGACCTGGTCGACGAGATCCTCAGCTACCAGGGCGTGGTCCCCGACCTCGGGGGTCCCGAGACACCTCGTGAATCCAGACTCGTCGATTCGGGACGGCGACCGGGTCCGCCCCTGGGTGGTGGTTGAGGCCGAGCTCGGGACGTGCGGGAGGTGACCATGCGGGGGCCGGGGGGCGGGGGGCGGATCAACCCCGGGAGGAGGCGCCCTGCAACTCGCGAGCGAGGTCGGAGATCGTTCGGTGAAGCGGGTGCGCCGGCGAGAAGCCGATCGCGGTGCGGATTCTGGAGAGATCGGGCACCCGGGAGCGCAGGTCCTCGAAACCCTCGGAATAGGCCTGCTCGTAGGGAACGTGGACGATCTCGGAATCCGATTCCAGCACGTCCTTCACCAGCTGGGCGAGACCATTCATCGAGATCGGCGAATCGGATCCGAGGTTCACGACCCGACCGAGGCAGGCAGGTGAATCAAGGACCTCCGGCAGGGCACGCACCGCATCCCGGACGTCGCAGAAGCAGCGCGACTGCTCGCCGTCGCCGTACACCTCGATGGGATCGCCCGCCAGCGCCCGGGCCACGAACCTGGGGACGACCATGCCGTAGTCGCCGACCTGCCGGGGCCCGATGGTGTTGAAGAACCGCACGATGGAGACCGGCAGGCCACGCTGTTCGTGGTGGGCCAGGGCGAGGTACTCGTCGATGGCCTTCGAACAGGCGTACGACCATCGGCTGCGGGTGGTCGGGCCGAGCAGCAGGTCGTCGTCCTCGGAGAAGACGTCGTTGACCCCCTTGCCGTACACCTCGCTTGTCGAGGCGACCAGAAGCGGGGTCGAACCGGCGTTCGCGAACTCGAGCACGGCGGAGGTCTGGTGGACGTTGGTCTCGATGGTGCCGATGGGGTCCTGGACCACCAACTTGACGCCGACCGCAGCCGCGAGGTGGAAGATGCGGTCGAAGCGGTGGTCCGCGCCCTCGCCTTCGATCCACCGTCCGAGATCGGAATGCACGAAGTCGAGCAGCGCCCCGGATCGGGCACGTGCGGGCTCGAGGTTCGAGAGCCGCCCGGTCGAGAGGTCGTCGACCACCACGACGTGATGTCCACCATCGAGCAGCAGGTCGACGAGGTGGGAGCCGATGAAGCCCGCACCTCCCGTGACGAGGACCCTTGATGTGCGACGGTCGGCCATGTCGTCCCTCAGAAACGAGCTGTTCAGTCCTTGGGAGTGTAGTTGGCCATGGTCAGGAAGTTCTTCTTGAAGTAGCCGCCCGCGGTATTTCTGGGGCGGTTGAAGATGACCCCGATGAAGGAGGCCTCCATCTGGCCGAGCTGGTTGATGAGCCGGCCCACGAGCCCGCGCTCCTCGCTTCCGGACCGGACCACCAGCAGGGCCGCGTCGCACTTGGAGGCGAGCATCAGGGCGTCCCCGGAGACCACCCCGGGCGGACCGTCGATCAGGACCATGTCGTAGTCCTGCTTCAGGCGACCGAGGGTCTCGTCGAAGGTCCTGGTGTTGAGCTTCTCGAAGACACGATTCTGCTCGCTCCCGGCTCCGATGATGTCGAGCGAGTCCGGGGTGCTGACGATGACGCTCTCCACCGGCGCCTCGCCGGAGAGCACGTCGCCGAGCCCCTGCCTGGCGGGGGCGACCAGCGCCGCCGACTCCAGTCGGGGACGACGGAAGTTCGCGTCGACCACGATGACCTTCCGGCCGGTCGCGGCGATCGAGGCGGCGAGGTTCGCGGCGATCGTCGTGGTGCCTGCCTCGGGCATGCCGCTCATCAACAGCAGCGACTTCGAACCGGAGGCCTCCAGGTCCTTCACCACCCGGGAGGCGGCCTGCCGGTAGGTCTCTGCGATCACCGAATCCGGCTCGTCCCTGACCACCATCTCGGTCTCCTGCACCCCCGTGGGATCGTCGCTGATGTCGGGGATCACGCCGAGCAGCCGGGCGCCGGGCAGGGCCGCGAAGTCACTGGGGTACTTCAGCCGGTTGTCGAGGAACTCACGCACGAAGATGATGCCCGCCACGAGTCCGACGCAGACGAACATGCAGGCGGGGACCACCACCTCGATCTTGGGGAAGGACCGCTCCTTGGGCAGGGTGGCGGTCTGCATGACGGTCACCTTCGCCGCGTCGGCGCGGACCCGGACCTGGTTGAGGTTGGCTATGAGCCGGCTGAGCTCGTCTCGGTCCTCCATCGCGGTGTCGAGGCGGCGGTCCAGGGACTGCAGGGAACCGAGGGCCGAGGCGTAGTCGCGGAGGCTGGTGGTGGTCTCGGCGTGGTCGGCCTCGAGCTGCTCGAGCAGGGCCTCCTGGCTGGAGAGCGAATCCGTCGACTCCTTGTAGGAAGCGGTCAGGTTCCGCTGGATGACCTCGTTGAGGGCGGTGTCGTACTCCCCCTCGACGGAGGTGAGCTGCCGCTGGAGCCTTCGGACCGTGGGGTGGTCGTCTGAGAACCGTGAACGCTCCGAGCCGAGCTGGACCCGATAGTCGTGGATGAGGGTCTTCAGGTTGCGGAGCACGGGCTCCTGCTCGGCGATCCTGACCTCTTCCTCGGTGGGATCGAGCTGGCCATCGATCTTCGAACGGAGCTGGCTGACCCTCGATGCGAGCAACTGGGCGTTCTGGCGGGTCTCGGCGAGCTGTCGGTTCAGGGACTCGATCCGGTCGTTCCGTTCGTTGACGGCTTCGTTGAGGGAGGTGATGTTGTTCTCCCGCACGAAGTTCTGCTTGTCGGTCTCCAGGTAGAGGATCTGGTCCTCGAGCTCGCGCAACTGGTCGGAGAAGGTCTTCAGATTGCTGTTGTACTTCGAGTCGGAGAGACCGGTGAGCGCCTCGAGGTAGGCCTGCTGGACCGCGGTGAGGATCACCGGGACGTCGTTCCGGGAGGTACCCGACCACGATGCCTTGAAGGTGTTGGTATCACGGGGATGCGAGGTCCCGAGTTCGTCCTCGAGTACGACCAGGGCCTCGTTGGCGTTGAAGGTCCCCTTCTCGACGAACTGCTCGGACCACTTGGTGGACCGGATGTCGCGCTTCTGGAGTGCGTTCCGGAGCACGTCGGGGCTCATGAGTCGGCTCATCTCGGTGCGGGCGAGCCGGGTCACCATGTCGGCGGTCCGGCGGTCGTTGCTCAGGATGTCGTCGGCGGTGCTCAGTTCGGGACTGATCTCGAACACGACCTGCCCCCCCCACTTCGGGAAGAAGAGGAGTGCGACCACGAAGAAGCCCACCCCGACTACGAGGCCGGCGACCCCCGCCGCGGCCAGGGGGATGATGTTCTGCCGGGCGATCCTGAGGGGATCGATGACCTTGCCCCCGATCGCGGCGGCGCCACCCCGGGGGGCGCTCGGCTTCGGCTTGGTCTTGGTCTTCGACTTGCTTGCTTCAGGTGGCATGGCGTTCGATCCGGGGGCTCAGGGGGGTCGGCGGGTCAGTCTCAGCCGATGTTGTTGATGATTTCCTCGAGGGTCTTCTGCTGCTTGGGGGGCAGCTGGGGATAGTTGTTCCCGATCTTCTCCACGACCAGCGCGGCGCGCTCCTTGTCCCCGAGTGCGTCGAGGACCTGCGCGAGGTGGAGGAGGTTGGCCGGGGACTCCCGCAGGACCACCGAGCGGGACAGGTACATGCGCGCATCCTCGAGCCGACCGAGCTGGAAGAGTATGAATCCGTGGGTGTCGAGCAGGGATGCATCGTTGGACGCGGCCTCCACCGCGATCGAGGAGTATTCAAGTGCTTTCTCGGCCTCGCCCTGGCAGTCGACCAGCATGTAGGCGAGATTGTTGTAGGTAGAGGCCGGTGCATCACCGAGGGCCACGAGGTCCTCGAGGACCCTGATGGCCTCGTCGCAATTCCCTTCGAGGAACAGCGCGGTCGAGAGGTTCTGCAGCAGCGACTTCTGGTACGGGATCTCGCTGTTGGAGAAGGAAACTGCCTGCTTCAGGTACGAAATCGCCTGAGCGAGGTTCGGAGATTCACCCTCCTGGCTGCGGGCGAGCGCCTGGGACGCGAGGGCCCCGTATTCGTGGGCGCCCATCTCCCCGTCCGACATCAGGCGCAGGCTGGCCTCCATCTGCTCCAGGGACGCCTCGGGCTGCATCTTGAAGAAGTAGACCAGGACCCGGTCGATGGCGATCCGGTCCTCGGCGGAATCGGTGCCCTTGGCGAGCAGGTAGGCGTCCTTGAAGGCGCGATCGGCCTTGCGGGTGTCTCCCGAGAGGGCCAGGACCGCGGCCATGGCGGACCGCATCTCGGGACTGGACTGGGTCACGCCTGGATTCATCTCGAACGCTTCCTGCAATCGGGAGAGGTTGGGCTTTTCCCGCCGGAGTTCGAGTTCGACGAAGGTCTTGATGGACTGCTCGGAATCGTCGAGTGCCAGTGCCTTCCACCACATGTCGGAGGCGCCGTTGTGGTCGCGCTCGGCGGACAGGAGCCGGGCGATGGTGCGGGGCCAACCGGGATCCATGGGGCTCTTCTCCATGGCGACCTTCATCGAGGGGACCGCCTGGCCGGGGGCCCCGCTTGAAAGTGCCACCTGATAGAGCAGTTGCCTGGCCAGCGGGGAGTCGCCACCGGCGATGAGGTACTGGGAGACCGTGGTGAGGGCGTCACGCTGGCGACCGGTGATGACCAGCGCCTTGGCCAGGAGCTCGTTCGCGGGCCAGCCCAGGGGTTCGAGCTCGACCGCACGGCGGGCGTTCTCCACGAGATCCGCCTGCAGGGCAGGCTCCGGATTCATCTCGAAGAGACGCTGGTAGGCGACGTGCTTCACCAGCATGGGGGAGATCGAAGAGGGTTGCAGAGCCGCGGAGGCGTCGGCCGATTCGATCGAACGCTGGAGTTCGAGCTTGGCGAGCCGACGGGTCTCCCGAAGCTCGTTGAGCAGTTCCGTGGGCACCGCCCCACCGGAGATCGAGGTGCTGGACACGGTGGCGTTGATCGCCGCGGCCTGTTCGAGCAGCTGCTCGGAGCGCCTGAGGTAGATGTCCGCCTCGAAGAACCTGAGCTGGGCCTCGAGGTAGGGCGACCGATCGAATTCGCCCATCGAGGAGCATTCCTCAAGCACCGCGGAGGCACCCTCGAGGTCGGACGCCTGCAGCATGCCCTCGACCAGCAGGAGCTTGTCCTGGGCGTCAGTCGAGTCGCCGGCGATCGCCTGCACCAGGTCGAACGACCCGTCCCAGCCGAGCTGGGAACCCAGACGGTAGGCCAGCCGGCGATTGGCCACCTGCTCGTCGGCCGCGAGGATCTCCACCTGCGCGATGGCCTCCTCGTTCATGTCCAGCGAGGCCATGAGCGTGATGAGGTTGGCGCGTTCGCCGGTACTGAGCATCGTGTTGCAGCATTCGACGAGACTGTTGACCCCGAGCCTTGCCAGCTCGAGTTGGTTGGCGAGGGCGTTCGCGCGAATCCTGGCGTACTTCACCATGATGACGTCCCGATCGTTCCGGGCGGCACGCTCCATGTCGGTCAGGATCTTGAAGGCCTCCTCGGAACGATCCGCCCGTGCCTCCCGAAGGACCTTGCCACGCGCACTCTGGGAGAGGCCTCCCCAGGCCACCGGCGAGTAGCGCACCCGGCCCCGCGAGTCGAGGATCTCGGATCGCGAGGGTGGAACGGTCAGGAGCAGCCTCGACAGCTCGACCGCGTTGAAGAAGTCGTACACCGGGTTCACCTGTCCGGCACCGTCGGCGATGTCCGACTGGTAGATCGCCAGTCGTTCCTGCAGGGCCGAGGCGGCCTGGCCGTTCGTGGATTCCGCGACCAGCCAGTCGTTCATCAGGGGACCCCGGGTGAGGGGGGACCGCACGCCCTTGCGAAGGATGTCAAGCGCCTTCGCGGTGTCGCCCCGCTCGGTGAGCCAGCTGGCGAGCAGCTTGATGTAGGTGATGTTGTCCGGTGAACGGTCGTAGGCCACCTGGAGGGCGTCGATGGAATCGTCGTTCCGGCCGAGATCCCGGTAGGCCAGGGCCTGGATGAGCATGGATTCGTCGTTGGCGATGTTCCGGTCGATCAGGGGCTGCAGGATGCCCAGCGTCTCTCGGGGCTGGCCGATGGTCGCCTGCAGGGTCGCCTGCATGTTCGCCAGGCTCACCTCGCTGTCCTCGACCGCGGAAATGGCGGCGAATATCCGATCACCATATGCCTCGGGGCTGTTGAGCAGCCCGGAACGGATGTCGTAGCGCAGGGCATTCCGGAGCAGGCTGGACCGCACGGTACTGTCGAGCGGGGGATCCGCGACCACCAGTGCGAGGGTCTCCTCCAGCAGGGCCCGGGCCCGGTCCCTCGCATCGGAATCCGTCAGGGCGAGACGGAGCAGGGCGAGCAGGCGATTGGCATTGATCTCGGAATCCGTCTCGTAGGTCGATTCGGAGGTGACCATGATGCGCTCGATGGGATCCGATATCTCCAGCAGGGTCAGGATCCGCGCGATGTCGGGATCGTCGGTCATCTCCGGGTTCGCGGCGATCATCTTGTTGATCTCGTCGACGAAGCCGAGCTGGGCGTTCACCGAGACGAGCAGGCGCTTGAACGCGATGTCGTCGTTGTCTTGGATGATGCTCTCGAGGAGGGTCCTGGCATCCTCCAGGTTGCCGTCGCGCAGCGAACTCCGGGCACGTTGGAGGAGTCGCTGATCCGCGTTCTGGGTGGTCCGGACGAAGGAACCGACCGCGGAGGCCGCGTTGGTCACGTCCTGCTTGAGCAGGAGCGCCCTCTCGTCGGTGGGGTTGGTCGCGAGAACGGCATCGACCTGCCGGGCCGCTTCCTGCGCCTGTCCGAGTCGAAGCAGCTCCTGGGCGTAGGTGAGCCGGAGGCTTCCCGCCATCTCGATGGGCACGGACTCCAGGAATTCGCTGAGCACCTCGACCGCGATCCCTCGTTCACCGGAAAGGGTCGCGGCGGAGACCAGCCTCGGGATGAATCGCTCGAACATCCCCCGCTGCTGGAAGAACTCGTCGTCCTTGATCTCCATGAAGTTCGCGCGTGCAAGTTCCGTCTTCCCCTCCAGCAGGCTGATGGACCCCCGGGTGTAGAGGTCGATGATTGGCAGGCGGGGGTCCCCCACGTACTCGTCGAGCACCAGCTCCCGGTACGCGTTGAGGTCGGAGGTGTCGAGGTCGTCACCCTCCAGGGCACCGGCCTCGGCAGAGATCCTGCCGAACTCGGTGTCGAAGAGGATCAGGGCGGCCTCGCTGCGGGCCAGGGGCTGGATCGTCGAGAAGAGCCCGACGGTGAGCGGGCCCTCGTCGAGCACCGCCTCCGCGCTGAGTGTCGAGAACTCGGGATCCGAGAGCACGAATACCTGCGCCATCATCAGGTTCATGTCGAGCGGGAGCAGGCCGTCCTCCACCAACGGCCTGATGAGCTCCTGAATCTCCGAGGGCGGGATCACGTTGGCCGTGACCATGAAGCGGAGTTCGGCCTCGAGGGCCAGCAGCTTCTCGGGGGTGGGGGCCGAATTCAGCCCCGCGATCAGTTGACGGGTGTCCGCCAGGGCTGATTCGAGCACCTCCTGCCGGAGTTCCTCGTCGCGCTCCTCGTTGAGGGTGTCCCGGAGCAGCTGCAGGCGCATGACCACGGGGGTCCGGTCGATCGCGAGGGCCTGCATGCGGTCCAGGATGGTGTCGAAACCGTATTCAGAATCACCCAGTTCACGAAGCAGGCGACGTTCGTCGTTGCGGGACCAGTAGTCGCGTGCCTTCTCGTACTGCGCCCGGAGGATGCCCTGCCAGGCGAGGGGCTGGTCGAGCTCCTGCTCGAGGGCGGCGTCGCGATCCATCTCGAAGACGAGCTCCTCGTTCGACTTGAGGAGGTCCAGCCGCCGCGACATGGCATCGAGTCGGACCGAGCGCGCGTAATCCACGACCGCGGGCTGGTCGGGGAAGGTCTCGAGCATGCGCGTCGCCTCCTCCTGGACCAGGCGCCACAGGTCGCCCTCGTTCGCGGGAGCCAGCAGGAGCGCGCGTTCCCGGTAGGCCTCGATCAGTCGCCGGAGGGATTCGGGGTTGTCCTGGGAGATGCCGATGCGCTGGTTCAGCAGCCCGAGGTACCGCCTGAGGTAGAGGTCCCGCGCCTCGGCTCCGGTCTCCGGCGTGATCTTGAGCAGGGCACGTTCGTATTCGTCGAAGTACGAGAGGTTGGTCGGATCCTTCCCGATGGCCCGGACGAACCTCGACATCGCCTCGCGGTAGTCCCCTTCGGCCTCCGCCAGGCGACCGATCCGCGCCTGTCGCTCGGCATCACCTCGGATCGCGACGAAGGCGACCACGGCCACCCCCGCGAAGATCACGAGGAGGGAGGAGGCGAGGATGACAATAAACTTTTTGTTGAGCTTGTTCTTCATCTGGGTTCGGTCTCGCTAGGGGGGGCCGGTGCTGATGCCGGTTCGAGGTCGGGTTCGGGTTCATCGGAAATGATCGCCTGCCAGTCGGGAAGGCAGCGCATGAGCTGGGGAAGAAGCTGTGAGGTCACCTGGTTGATCATGCCCATGAATTCACCGGTGAATTCCTGGTCGGGCGATTCCGCCCTGAAGATCGCGGAGAACTGCACCTTGCAGTAGTAGGCGTATTCGTCGGACCAGTTGAAGGCTAGGCTCCTCACCCCGAAGGCGTTCGGGGTGAGCTGTCCGTTTGCCACGAAGAAGTAGCCGGCGAGCATCCTGAGGTCGGGCTGCTTTGGATCCTCGAACACGGTCAACTGGAGGGTCGGCTCCCCCTTCGGCATCGTGACCCGGCTCTCGATGCCGGTGATCGGGTGCACCACGGAGGTCTTCCGATAGGCACCCTCGGATTCGACGTCCCAGCCCTGCTGACCGATCTCGAGGGGCATCACGGTGCTGTTGCCGACCTGGCTGAGCCCGGAGACGTGCCAGCAGCGTTCGGGGATGTGCGGCACCGCATCGATCGTCCCGGTGTAGTAGGAGATGTGGATCTTGAGGATCGTGTCGTTGAGGCCGTCCACCAGCGAGTAGCTGCGGTCGATGAACTGGGAAGTGCCGAGGGATTCGAGGATGGCATCGGAGTATTCGGGCTCGCTGCCGACCTGCTTCCATTCACTGATCCGGGATGGGATGGTGTCGAGCGAAGCCACCAGTGGAACCGGCTTCTTGGAGAGGAAGACGTCCAGCTGGACGAGAGCCGCCTGGACCCCCACCGCACCCAGCGTGAGCATGGCCAGGCAGCTTGCCATCAACGGAAGCGGCGAGGAACGGAAGCGCAGTCCTCGCTCGCCCGATCCGGCGGGGGTCGGCGTCGGGGGTGACTCCACGACCAGCTTGCGCACGATCCACATGAGCAGCAGGAACACCAGAAACGCCGGGATCAGCCAGACCATTCCCACGAACATGTGGAACTCGCCGGAGACGAAGCCGGCGTCGTACCGGGAGAGGAGCCCCAGGGTCACGACGCGAAGCACGTTCACGAAGACCGCCACCGGGATGCCGAGCAGGATGAGCAGCGTGCGCTGCCAGTTGCGGTCCAGCCCGAGGTAGGCCATTGCGGTGCCCAGCGCGAGGAAGGCGACGAGCATTCGCATGCCGGAACAGGCCTCGGCCACGTTGAGGGGATGGGCGACCGCCCCGTCGTAGACGGTGAGCGTGTTCCCCGCGAGATCGACGTCGTAGCCGAGCGCGAAGAGCAGGAGCCAGGCCCCGGACGCGGAGAGATCCTGCAGGTCGTTGGTGATGGGATTCATGATCCGCTTGGTGATCACGATCCCGAATGCGAACAGGTAGCAGAACGCGAAGGAGCACTCCTTGAAGCACCTCCACCCCGCGAAACTGACGATCAGGCCGAGGAGCGAGAAGCACACCCCGCCGGCACGGACCAGGGGATGGAACAGCTGCTTGGGACCCACGGAACCAAGCATGTAGATCGTGATGCCGAGCAGGAGGATGAACAGGCCGGACCAGCTCGGGACCAGGGGACGGTCGAGGAGCCTGTCCCGTCGAAGGGAGACGAACCAGACCGCGAGCAGGGGGACCAGGAGGGTGTGCCCCCAGTCCGAGGGCTCGGCGATCGCCCATCGAAGCTGGTACTGGAAGAAACTCTGGTAGATGACCACGAAGGCCACCGCGAGCAGGACCAACACGAGCCACAGCGCCCTCGAGGGCCGTACGAAGGACGGGGGTTCTGCCCCACGAACCTTCGACAGATTGCTGTCGCCAGCGAGTGTGCTCATAGTCTTCTCATCGACCCGACCAACGAGCATGTCCATTCGGAAGTGGAGATGTCGTTCTTTTCTCAGGACGTCCTGTCCATGCTCTTATCGGCCCCTCATGGGCTCGATCCCACCCCGATCTGCCAGCCGCGACGTGCACAAGTGCCACTGGAGATGGACGTTGGACCAGTACGCCCTCCGCCCATGGTCGGGTTCGCTGAATTTGAGGGTTAGGTCGCAAATTGGTTCCCGGTGGTCGCTGGCCGGGACCCGATCTGCCGAAGCCCTGGGGGTCGGTGGGGCTGCGAGACGTGGGCGTGGCTCACCTGAAGTTCCCGATGTTGGTTGGAGGCGGCCCGAAGACGTCGTTGCCGAAGTTCCGATCCAGGAGGAATCCGAATCCGTAGGTCGCTCGGAAACCGTTGCGCACCACCGCAAGGGGCTGGGCCCAGAAATTGGTGCCGATGTTCACGTGGTCGTCGGGCTGCATGTAGATGTCGGGCTCGGTGCGGTTGCGAATCGCGGACAGGTTCACGCGGATGGTCGATTCCCGATCGTTCCCGACCACGCGAGTCAGGTCGACCCGCTCCGGGATGGCGATGGGTCCGAATCCACCCGCCGCCGCGACCAGCCGGCTCAGGGTGAGCTTGCCGGAGACCGGAAGCTGGTAGACCCCCGGCCGCCCGATCTCCCCGTCGATGTAGACCACCCCGGTCAGGGGCGGCTCGACGTACAGGCGGTCACCGGGTCGGACGATGATGTTCAGGTCGCTGTCCCCCCTGGCCAGGCGCTGGTAGTCGATCTGGATGATCCTGGTGGCGAAGGAACGCCGAGGGGCGTCGTCCTCGATCGGCAGCATCATCTCGACCATCTGCTCGCCGCCACCAGTGGGAACCCAGACCTCCTGCTCCTGGTCGAATCGATAACCACCTGATTCAGCGTCGGAACCGGGTGCGGTTCGATAGCCGGGCGCGGCATCGGCCGGGGTGGTGCCCACGGCTGGCGAGGCCGGGTCGACGTCATCGAGGTCGAGGAGCCCCGGCTCGTCCTGGGCGACCATCCCCGGCGAACCACCCCCCGAGGTGTTCTCGAGGTTCTGTATCAGGGCTTCGATGTCCCGGGCGTTGTCCAAGGGGGTGGTCGAGGTGGATGAGGCGCCACCGTCCGCCTCTTCGGTGGGAGCGGTGCCGACGCCCCGGTCGTATTCGGGCTTGACGAGCTCGGTGAGCGGGAGTTCACGGATGACGTAGATGTTCATGGTGGAGGCGATGGTCCCCCCGCTCAGCGCGAGGGCATCCATGACCCGGAAGTCGTCCCGGGCGATGGAGTACATGCCGGTGCCGCTGATCGCACCGTAGATCGTGTACTCGTACGCCCTTCCCTGCTCGAGCGAGATCGAGACCAGGGGATCCGTGATGGTCGCCCGCAGTCGATCGACGATCTCCTGCTTGAGTTCCTCCAGGGTGAGTCCGGCGGCGGGGATGTTGCCGAGGGTCTTGAGGCGGATCTGACCGGACTGGTCGACGGTCCGGACCGAGATGTCGGTCATCCCCGCCTCGACGAGCTCGTAGATCTCGCAGCGGATGATGTCCGAAGGGGCGAGCCGGTAGGCCTCGCTCTGCGGGATGAGATCCTCCGGGGTGGGTTGGGTGATCTCGGCGAAGGGGAGTTCCGCCTCCTCGATGACGTCGATGCGTTCGAGGACCGGGATGGTGGTCGGGGCGAACTCGAAGTACCCGGTCTTGCTGGGATCCATGTAGTTGTCGACCTCGCAGCCCGCGAGAACCCCGCCCAGCAACGCAAGGACCCCGATTCGCGAGGCAGCCCGGCGAGAAGGGGGGGAAGTGGTGGTGGGCACGAATCTGCTCCAGGGGGACCGGGTAGGCCGGAGGATGAACCGATCCTCGAGGCTCATGGACCCCCGTCCCGGGGACGAGGGGGGGGCCGACGACGATGCACCGGACCCACAGGCGGAGAATCGGCAAAACAGGGCGATATTATTGAATTGAAAGGCCTTAATCGGCCCTCAACTGCCATGGTCGGCAATTCCTGCCGATCCAGGGGCGACTCAGCTCGAGGCGATGGCGCGAAGGAGAATCGCCGACCTCATGAGGACCCCGTTGGAGACCTGGGCCTCGATCAGGCTGCGCGGGAAGGAACGAAGGACCTCGGGGTCGATCTCGACCCCCTGGTTCACGGGACCCGGATGCATCAGCCACTGGTCGGGACGAAGGGCTTCGGCACGCTCCACGGTCATCCCGTAGGAGACCCGGTAGTCGGGGGGGATCGGGCAGGTGGCTCCTCGTTCACGCTGAATGCGGAGCATCATCACCACGTCGACCTCGGGAATGATCGAATCGAGGTCGTGGGAGACGGTGGTACGCCCTGCCGGACCGAGGCCCGCGAAGCTCTCGTCGACCATTCCCGGAGGACCCACCAGGACCACGTGGGCGCCCATCGCCTCCAGGCCGTAGACGTTGGAACGCGCCACCCTGCTGTTGGCGATGTCCCCGACGATGGCCACCCGGAGGCCGGCGAGACGCTCCAGTCGGGACCGGATGGTGAGCAGGTCCAGGAGCGCCTGGCTGGGGTGCTCGTGGCGCCCGTCCCCGGCATTGACGATCGGTGCGGTGCACCGTTCCGCCATCCGGGCGGGCATGCCGTTGACCGAGGAGCGGACGACGATGGCATCGACCCCCATCGCGTCGAGCTGGACGGCGGTGTCCAGCTCGGATTCGCCCTTGGCGACGCTCGAACCGGAGGCACCGAGGTTGATGGAGCGGGCCCCGAGCCGCGACGCGGCGACCTCGAAGGAACAACGAGTACGCGTGGAGTTCTCGAAGAAGAGGTTCGCGACGAGGCGACCCGACAATTCGTCGCCGCGGAATCCGGACTCGAACGCGGACGCGGTGTCGAGCAGGTCCTGGATGACCTCGGCGGGCATCCCCTCGAGACCGATCAGGTCCCGGTCATGTGCAGTCGGTTGGGATTCCATCGGCGGAGCATGCTAGCAGACCCCGGGGCGGGACCGGCTCCGAAGGCGTCAGTCAGGGACGGCGCTGGTGAGGTTTCGATCGAAATGCTTGGTTCCTGCGGCCAGGCTGTGGGTCCACAGCAGGTCCATGCCCATCTGGGACTGCGTGCCGAGCCGGGGTTCATTCACCGTGACCTTGACGGTGTACCAGCCGTACTTGAGGGTCGGGGGGATCTCGAAGACGTTCCTCACGAACACATCGCGTCTCCGGCTGCTCGAGGTGTAATCTACGGTGTGCTCGGCCGGGGGAACCACCGGCACGCCCGTGTCGCGACTCAACATCTCGATCCGGACGTCGAACTCGTGCCCGAACTCGCCGGTCGCGGAATCCTCGTCGGCCTGGACCCCGTCGAGCTCCACGTACCAGATGAACCGAGGCCGCTCCGAAGGTGAGAACATCGGGGGGTCGAAGACGTCGACGTCACCGAAGTCCCGGACCGAACTGCACAAGCTGATGCGGCTGATGCGGAAGGGATCGGCAGCGTCGATCTCCTCGATCACCCGGGAGAGCGCCTGGGAAAGCGCGGCGGCGTCTCCACCGTCCTCGAGTTCCGGGCCGAGGTCCTTGAATCGGCGATAGACCACCTCGACCAGCCGGCGTTCGTCCTCGGTCAGCTCGGCGAGTCCCTCGGGCGCGAAGGCGCGGTCCGGGGCGACCCACGCGAACAGCACGGCGAGGGCGAGGTGTTGCTTCAGCGGGGCGTCGCTGGTGGAGGCCTGATCCATCAGGAATCGGATCATCGGGGTCAGGGGCGACGGATCGGCCCCCGTCGTGCCCGGGCCGGGAATCTGGACCAGCTGCTCGATGGGAGCACTCGAGGGTGCGGTCTCCGCCACCTCGGGTTCGGAGCTCGCGACCACCACCGCTCCCACGGCCACGGTCTCGGTGAGGGCACCGGAGTCGGACTCGAGGGTCCCGGCGACCCCGGCGTCCTCGATCGCCTGGGGGGAGGCGTCCTGGATCGACTCGACGAAGCGTCGCCCCTGGGCCAGGTCGGCGAGGATCCGTTCGGCTGAAGGCGGCCGGTCCTCCGAGGGGGTCCCGCCCACCCCGAGCGCCGGGGATCCCTCGAGCAGGTCGAATCGTCGTTCACCGTCGGGCGGGGTGGAGTCGGCCCCCGGGCCAGCGGATGGGCCAGGGGTCTGGTTGCTCGCACAGCCCGCGAATCCCGCAAAGGCGAGAAAAAACGCCGTCAGGGCACGAGAACCGGTCTTTCGAGGAAACAATGACATCTGGTGCGCTCCTGCGTCCGAGGGGTCATCCTGACCCACCATGTCCTGCGACAAGCCCCTGCGGGACTCGATCTTTCAGGTACCCAATCTATCGGCCATCTGGACCGCGACGCATTCAAGAGTCCTGCGGGTGGCCTCCCGGGAGGCGGGCGCGTCCGAGAGGGCGGGCATCCTTCCGGTCTTGGTCCGGCGATCGAGCTCCAGCAACCAGTTGAGCAGGCTGCCGGTCGAACGACTCCCAAGCCGCCCCGCCGCTTCGGGTATCGAACGGGCCGAGGCCCCCCAGAGCTGGAGCGGCTTGGCCAGGGCGGAGGCCGGACGCCCCTCGCGAAGGAGGATCGCCGCCTCGTGCAGCTTGCGCGCGAGGTCGAGGCAGGCCCACATCATCAGCACGCTGGGGGCGCGGCTGACGTCGTAGAGCGATTGGACGGTCTGCACCGTCGCCCGACGATCCCCCTTGAGGATGGGTTCCTGGATCAGCCAGGCCTGTTCCTCCCGTCCGAGGCCCACCAGCTCGACCACCGCGTCGCGGGTGATGACCCCTTCACCATCGTCGATCGAGGAGGCGAGCTTGCCGAGTTCGGTGTCCAGGCGCGAAAGCACGGGTCCGATGCGTTCGACGAGGAGCCTCGCCGCGGCATCGAGCAGCTTCGAGTCGTACTGCTTGGCCGCACGGGCGACGCACCAGCGGATCGCGTCCGCGTCGGAGGGGGCTTCGCACTTGACCACCGTCCCGGTCGCCTTCACGGCCTTGTCGAAGTTGCCGGGACGCCACTCCCTCGAACGCATGAGCAGGGTGGCCTCGGACATCGGATCGGAGGCGTAGCGTTCCATGGCCGGACGATGGCCCGAGCCCTTCATGAACTCCCCGGCGTTGTCGATGATCACCAGCTTGTGTGATTGCATCAGCCCGTAGCTGCGCAGCTCGTCGAGGATCGAGGCGAGGTCGCAACTGGCCCCGTCGAAGCTGAACTGCTCGATCGTCCCGTGTCGTTCCTCAAGGTCGGCCACCAGCCTCCTGGTGTACTCCTCGATGAGGAAGCCCTCGGGCCCGTGCAGGACCACGACCGGCATGCCGGCGGCGGGCGGGACCAGCTTGGCAGGGGGCCTTCGTGCCATGGAGACGATGATACGCGGTTGGTAGCTCCCCGGGATCGGCCGGGAACGTCGTCCACTCCGCGGATCCGGGACGAGGAGCCATCACCATCCGCCTCCCGCGGGGCATCGAGGGATCCGACCGAGGGACCTCGTTGGTGCTCGCTTACCGCGACTCCACCGACCGGACCACGCTCGAGGTGGTGGTGGATCACGACCACGACGGGACCTGCCAGTCGGGGGGACGGGAACGGCCGACAACCTCCCCTTGCCGGTGCGGGGTGAGGGACCGGGACTGGTGGTCGGCAGGATGATCGCGACGCACCACGGAGGGACCCTCGAACGCCCGTGAACCGGCCCGAAGGGAACCACCCTGCGACGACGACCGCCCGACGAGCTCGCGGTCTCCGGTCCCGGGGACGCGGATGCGCCACGGGACTCGGGGGGGCGAGGCGTTCGACCTCGAATTCGGGCCCCCGGAGCAGTAGTACGCTCCAAACCGACCCCGGAGAAGGCCCGCAGGTGTTATCCTCCTGCCCTCCTGATCCGATTCGAACACACTGCTCCTGGAGAGCGTTCAGCATGCACCCCAGCTTCCCGAACGATCCGTCCCTCGCCACCAGCCAGCATCCGGGGTCCGAGTACGCCACGCAGGCACACCTCATCGATCCGATCGCAGCCGTCCAGTACCAGCGGACCCGGGAGATGTCGATCGACGAGCTCCTGCTCGAGAACCGGGTCCTCTTCCTGATCGGGGAGATCAACTACTCCTCGGCGGCCAGGATCATCATGCAGATGCTCTACCTCGAGAATCAGAAGCGCGGCCAGGACATCAACCTGTACATCAACAGTCCCGGAGGGTCCGTGGACGACACCCTCGCGATCTACGACACGATGCGCTTCATCAGCAGCGAGGTCCAGACCTTCTGCATCGGCCGAGCGTACTCGGGGGGATCGGTCCTGCTCAGCGCGGGCGCGAAGGGCAAGCGCCACATCCTGCCCCACGCCAAGGTCATGATCCACCAGCCCTACGGCGGGGTCACCGGACAGACCACCGACATCCAGATCCAGGCCGAGCAGATCATCAAGGCGAAGCACACCCTCGCGGAGATCCTCGCCGCGCACACCGGCCAGGACGTGGAACGCGTGGTGGCCGACGGGGAGCGGGACAAGTTCTTCACCGCGGCCGAAGCCAAGGAATACGGACTGGTCGACGAGGTGTTCGAGCACAGCCCGATGGACGACCAGAAGAAATGAGCACGACCAACCCTACCCCGGAGCACCAGATGAGCCTTGTACCGATTGTGATCGAGAAGACCGGCCGCGGAGAGCGGGCCTACGACATCTTCTCCCGCCTGCTCAACGACCGGATCATCTTCTGTTCCGGACCGGTGGGGGACGAGATGGCCAACCTGGTCGTGGCCCAGCTGCTGTTCCTCGCGAACGAGGATCCCAAGGCGGACATCAGCCTCTACGTCAACAGTCCGGGCGGAAGCGTCACGTCGGGACTGGGCATCGTCGACACCATGCGATTCGTCCCCTGCGACGTCTGCACCTACGTCATCGGGCAGGCGGCATCGATGGGATCGGTGATCGCCTGTTCCGGGACCAGGGGCAAGCGACACGCACTCCCGCACGCCGAGAACCTCATGCACCAACCCCTGCTCAGCGGGGTCCTCGAGGGACAGGCCACCGACCTCGAGATCGAGGCCCGGCACATCCTCCGCCTGCGGGACCAGATCTACGGGATCTACGCGGAATGCACCGGCCAGGAGCGCAGCAGGATCGAGAACGACTGCGAGCGGAACCTCTGGCTGAGTTCGGAGCAGATGCTGGAATACGGACTGATCGACTCGATCCTCACCTCCCTGCCCGGGGGGGACTCCAAGCAGTAGTCACGAGGGGGCCCCGGAGGCGCGATGAACGTACCAAGCGAGAGCTCCAATCTGCCCACGGAGGAAGAGGCCAGGGAATTCGGCGAGGACTTCAGGCGGGTCCGCACGGAGATCGCGAAGGCGGTGGTCGGCCACACCGAGATCGTGGACGGGGTGGTCACCTGCCTCTTCGCAGGGGGCCACGCGCTCCTGGAGGGCGTGCCCGGGCTGGGAAAGACGCTGCTGATCCGCTCGCTGAGCGAGGCGCTCCAGCTCCGGTTCAACCGGATCCAGTTCACTCCCGACCTGATGCCGGCCGACGTGACCGGCACGACCATCGTCGTCGAAGGCGAGTCCGGCCGTGACTTCCAGTTCCGCAAGGGTCCGATCTTCTCGCAGATCGTGCTCGCCGACGAGATCAACCGGGCCACCCCGAAGACCCAGTCCTCCCTGCTGGAGGCGATGCAGGAACGATCGGTGACCGTCGGGGGGACCACCCACGAGCTCGAGCGTCCGTTCTTCGTGATGGCGACCCAGAACCCGATCGAGCAGGAAGGCACCTATCCGCTGCCGGAGGCGCAGCTCGACCGATTCTTCTTCAAGCTGGAGGTCGGCTACTCCTCGCGCGAGGAACTCGCCGAGATCCTCGATCGCACCACGACCGGCTTCGAGGCCGAGATCGAACCCGTGATCGACGGTCCGCGGATTCGAGCCCACCAGGGACTGGTGCGCCGAGTCGGGATCGAGGATTCGATCCGCGACTACGCGGTCCGGATGGTGCTCTCCACCCACCCCCAGGGACAGTTCGCGACCCCGACGGTCAACCGGTTCCTCAGGTTCGGGGCCAGCCCACGGGCAGCCCAGACCCTGGTGCTGGCCGGAAAGGTGCGAGCCCTCCTCGACGGCCGCAACCACGTCGGGGTGGAGGACGTCCGCTCGGTGGCCGTCCCGGCCCTGAGGCATCGCTGCCTGCTCAACTTCGAGGGGGAGGCCGAAGACGTCTCCACCGAGGAGGTGATCCGGAACATCGTGGAGACGCTCCCCACCCAGGCTTCGCTGGGCTGATCCGGCGGCGAGTGGCGGGGCCATCCCCGGCAACCGACCCGCGAATCCTCCTTAAG
>MDTG01382733.1_pt1 | contig 40036 bp, 10 predicted proteins | sample 811421 | NCBI WGS metagenome assembly MDTG01 (sample SAMN05326645, study PRJNA326480) | marine metagenome | isolation source: seawater | place: Pacific Ocean: South East | collected 2011 | reverse complement strand
CTGAAAGTGCGTCATTCCGACCGAGTAGAAGTCGATCGACTGCTTGTGGTACGGCTTGCACTGCGTGGCCAGCGGGTTGTGATTCTCGTCAAACACCTCAAGCGCGTAAAAGCGGTTGGTGACGTCGCCGCGATCCTCGGAGACGCCCTGCGCGCTTTGAAAGAAGAGGGAGCCGAGCTCGGCGTCGGCCGGTAGCGCCACCTCGAGCGCAAAGAAGTGGTAGTCGCGGTCAGTCGGTCGGCCCTGGCGCAGATCGAGCTCGATCCACGGTTCGTGCATGTTGTTCCACGTCGTATCGCAACGGCGCGCGCCGTCGATGCAGCGGTAGGGGTAGTCGCCCGTGCGGCACGGCAGCACCGCGCCCGCGTCGATGAGCGCCTGCGAGCACTGTGCCCATTGCGGCTTGTACAGGAAGTTGGTGATGTCTGTCAGCGCGGCCTCGCGCGTGGTGTTCTTCACGTTGTGGAGCGCCATCGCGTTGCCGAGATTGGGCGACGCGGTGGACGGGTCGGTCTCGGCCCCGCCCATGAAGTAGGTGGAGAGTGAGACTGCCTCCGGCGACTGGAAGACCACGCGTCCCTTCTCCTCTTCGGCCAGCGTTGCAAAGGCCAGCGGTGAGGGTGGCGGCGGCGGTGGCCGATTGACGTCCTCGCGTATTACGACGTCTATTGGCGGCGGCGAAGGCGGAGAGAAGCCATCACCCAGCACAAAGCGCGTCATCATTTGCGACGCGAGGCGCGAGCAGCGCGCCTCGGCACTCAGAATGTAGACCGAGTCGCAGAACTGGCGCTGCGCGATGAGCGCCATCTGCTTGCCCTGGTCGGCTGTGATGGCCACGGGTGGCGAGGGTGGTGGAGGCGGTCCGGGTGGCGAGGGAGGCGGCGGCGGCTGCGGCGAGGGTGGCGGCGAGGGTGGCGGCGACAGGCCCCGAAGGCGCACCAAGAATTCCTCGGCAAGCGTCTCCTCGTTGGTGTCCGCGAGCTCCAACGGCCCTTGGTTGCACTCGGGTCGCGATTGGTAGGTCTTCTCAGGCTGACACGTCTGACCCGCGGGCGCGACGAGGCAGCACTGCACATTCTGGTTCTCGGGAAACGTCTTCTTCAGCAGGTCGGAGCAGCGTGCCGAGTAAAGCGCGAGCTGTCCCGTGCGGAAGCCGGCAGGGACCGGGTCGGCGGAGCCGGCGTTAATCACGGACGTGACGTACCCTGGCTTGAGCCTCTGGCGAATCAGGTCAAAGCGCAGCGCCGCCTGCTCGCGCGAGAGACCCCAGTTCCGATCAGTCACGGCCAGCATGCTCTCGTCCGCCTCCGTGGCAGAGATCATCGCGTCCAGGTCGTAGACACCGTCGGGCGACACAAAGAGCTTGCGGCGCTGGCGGAATTCGAATTCCTCGTCAAACGGCTCGCCTCCAGGATTGGTCGAGCCCAGTGGTAGGTTGGGTCGCAGCTGCGTGGCCATCGCGTCACGGAATCTTTCTTTTTGCTCTCTTACAAATTCCTGGGCGACCTGCGTCGCAAAGTCAAAGTTGTCGCCGACGGTTGCGCGGTTGATTTGCGATTTACACGTCTGGCCCTTGTTGGCGCTGCACGCAGTGTAGGTGAACGCCTTGAGGTAGAGCAGTCGGTGCCATCCCGGCGAGACGTCGGGGTCGTGGCTCGAGGTGACATACGCCCAGCTCCACAGGCTCGAGTCGTAGTAAGTGGGTGCCTTCGTTGGGTCGCAGCCGCCGCTCTCTATGCCTAGGCCGCAGCCCTCAGGATGAGGTCGACGGATGCCCGACGCGCCGAGCATGCCGTTGGGCACGTGCATGTCGTAACGCGGCAGCTTAGGCTCCGAGGCGTCTCGGATAAATGGGCCGTCAGCATCCACTGCGCTCAACGGGTCGTTGCCGCCGACGGGCGGGTTACCAATGGCGTCGTTGATGCTGTACTTGTACGTGGGGTTGCAAATGCGCTCTCGGTAAAGCGCCTGCAGGCTGTTGGTCGCGCGGTGCGCACCGCGATCCGTCTTGAATTGATCGAAGTCGGCCACGTTGGTGTAGTCCTCGTTGTACTCACGGCCGTCGCCGCCTGTTTGCAGATCGCGTAGCTGGCGCAGAGATCCAAACGCGCGCAGGGGTGCGTATGAGTGAACGGGAACGGCGTGCGCAAAGAGGTCCTCCTCTCCATACACCCGCGCATCCTGGCGCCAAAGTGCGGTCGGCATGGCGGAACGGTGGACAGCGGGCGACTCGCAGTTGTCTTGCCAAAACTTGTGCACGCCTGTGTCATAGTGATGTCCTGTCTCGGAAAAGTACGACTCCGAGAAGAGTGCCGACGCCATGGCCACCCAGTTGCGGTCGTACTGCGACGTGAAGTCGTCAGGGTTGCCAAAGGCGCTCACCTCGGGATTGTTGCTGCCCGCGCCCGCGGTGGTCGGGTCGCTCATAAACTCCAAAAAGGCCTGGCACGCAAAACGGAAGTGCCCCGTGAAGCGCGCCTGGATGATACGCGCACTCAGGGCATCCTGGTCCTTGAAGTGCGCCGTCGCCAGGTAGGCCGTCGACATGGAATACCGCGAGATGTAGTACACGGGCCCGTACCCCAGTCCGTCGGCCGAGTGGTCGCGGCCCACGTTGGCCCCGCTCGTCTGCTGCGCAATGTTGCTTAGCTGCGGCCAGAACTCAAGCATCTTTTCGCGCGCGAGCTCCATGCCCTCGGGGTCGGCTGCAATCAGATCATCGTACGCGCCGTGCTTCACGGGGGGAGGTGGGGGCGGCGAGGCGCCCCAGTCAAAGACTACGTCGTCGAGCCGCCAGCGCAGCGTCTTCAGGTTGATGATCAGGTTGTCGTCAGCCTCTTCTTTGGGACAGAACTCCTCGATGAAGTGAAAGACGCACGCCAGTATGGCCTTGTCGAGCGAGAGCGAGCCGCGGGTTAGGTCGCCGCAGATATTTTGCGCGGCCTCGTTGACGTTCTGGTTGGCATTTTCGAACAGCTGCTGCAATGACGGATCGACAACGTCGAACGAGTCGCCCACGATGGCCGCATACTCCGCCTGCAAGGCGTCCTCGCTGGCCGGCTGGAACAAGTCCTTGTACCCGTTGACCATCTCGTCGTCCGCAAGGCAGATCGACTTGACACGTTCATAGTAGCAGCGCTTCCACAGCTGCTTGTCGTCCCACGAGCACCCCAAAAGCGCTGCCAATTCGGCGAGATCTTGCTCGCTCCGGCAATCCTTGATGTCCTTGTACGGGATGCACAGCCGCTTCATCAGCTTGATAAAGTCAAAGGGCTTGAAAGGACCAAACCCGACCCTCTTGTTGATGACAGGAATCTTGATCTTTGCCTCAATCTTAACGTTCTTGATGGGCTTGAGGATCTTGTTGATCGGGTCGATGAATGCGCCGTTTACCATGGTCTCGATCAGGCTGAGCAGCGCTACGGCAACCTTGTCAAGAATCATCATTAGGATGTCGGGCGCGGAGCATTCCTGCAACTCATTGGGCAGGTTGTCGATCCATGCAGGGCGCAGAAGCATGAACACTTGACAAACACACGCAACCGGGTTGAGGCAGAGTGCTGCCAGGCGGATTGCGGTGATGATGTCGTAGCCGAGTGCCCGCACGGCGGTGAGAACCGTCTCGGCAATGTTGTTAGGGCACGGCGGGCTGCACAGCGCACACGCGGGCGGCGAGGGCAGCCCTCCCGAGTGCGCCTTGCGCGCGTAGTAGTCGCACTTGTCCATGCAGTCGAGTTCGTGATAGCACACGATCCGCTGCTGCGTAATCCCGTTGATCTGCGCCTCTTCCACAAGCGTGCGTGGAAAGATGAGGCTGCGCACGTCGATGCCCACGCTATGCACATAGTCCTCGTCGATGTCCACAAGGACACCGCACAGCACACTGCCCCTGGGGTGTGCCTTTGGCCAGCAGCTCGTGATGCCCATGGTAACCTGCGCGCCGATCTGCGACTCGCAGCCAGTGTGCATGTAATCGTAGTGCACGTCGGTACACACGCCCGTGCCAAAGCTGTTCGTGCTATCGTACTTGTCGTCGCCTGTAAAATGTTGAGCGTAAGGACATGCGTGTGTAGTGTGAAAGGTGTTTGAGGTGATTAAGAATACCTGGCATGTCGAGCAGGTAGTAATCCTCGTTGTCGCTGTCGGGCAGCCAGATCTTCGGGTGCGGCTCTCCGGCGGCCCTGAGCGCCACGTTGCGCGCCACCTGCGCCTTGTACGCGTCCTTGCTGTAGCCGGCCGTCGTGTACAAAGAGACGTTGGGCGAGCACACGTAGTGCATGCCCGAGATCGGGTGCGTGCCGCAGCGGCTGAAGCAATCCAGGTCGGTATTGCACGGTACGTGGAAGCCCTTGCGCTCTACCGGGTGGCCATCCTCGTCGAGCGGCGGGTGGAAGGCACCAGTGTTCGACTCGCGATGCGGCTTGCGGCACGATATAGAGTTGCGAGGAGCGTAGGGCGCGTCGACGCTGTTCTGCACGAGAATCCGGTACTTTTCGTTCCAACTGATGCTCGGATTGGCTGGGCGCATGTCGTGCCGTATGGCACCCCACCGGAAGCCGATGTCGATGCCCAAGTCACTTGAGTGCTGCGCCTGCAACATACCCAGAACGGGCAGCGCAACCGAGCACTTGGCAACCGAGGCGATGTCGCGCACGGTCTTGCTGATGCAGTGAGCGTTGCACGCGTCGCAGTTGAGGTGACACTGCTCAATGCGTGCCGTCAGGTTGGCGCGGCACATGTCGATGTTGTCTCCCGACTCGGCGGCGAGCCGCTGCCGCGCAAACTTGAACTCGCAGTACTCGCGGTCCGGGCGAATCATGTACTCCACGTCGGTGACACCGCTGCGCTGCGTGCGCGTCGCGTTGGGAGAGCAGTAGGCGACGGTCTGCTTGTAGACGACGTTGCCTAACCGGTCGAGAAGGGGCGGCGCAATTCCGGTCTCATCGGACCGCATCGCATCGTCCCACACGGGCTCGTTGGTGTAGGTCATGCAAAAAGGGCCGACCGATAGCAGCTCCTGGCGCAGCTTCTTGGTCTCGGCCGCCATCGGGTTGGTGTCCGACTCCCAGTAGCCGCAGTAGTCGCCCTCGCGCGTCGACAACGTGTCGTAGCCACGGCACTTGACGCCGTTCAGTGCCATCCACGGGTGGGGCGCCTCGTTGGAGTTGAGGCCACACACGGTGCCTGCGGCACGGTCCTTGACAAAACAGTCGCTCAGTTTAATGACAAGCTCGTCCTCGCGCGCCTCGAGATCTAAAACGAATCCCTCGTACCGCGTGATGAGCGCCCGACCCGAGACGGTCGTGGGTGGCGCGGGTGGGTACATGGGCGCGTTGGGTGCCAGGTCGGGCAAGGGCGGTGGCGGCGGCGGCGGCGACGGTTTGGGGGAAAGCAGCGTCGCAAAGCCGTTATGGTCGGTGGTCACCATGGCTTGCGAGTTGATCAACGTTTTTGTGAAGGCGATAAGCTTGGTGTACATCTCGGCGTCGGCTCGCACCTGTGCGAGCTCGTCGCGCTCGGCCTGCATGGTCGTGTCGAGCTCGTAGTTGCGGAGCAGCACCTTGCTGTTGTGGCAGTTGGTGCTTGCGATCTTGACGTCGGGAGCGTCGCCCGTGGCGATAGTATAGTTGACCTGGATTTCCTGGTTAGTGAAAAGCGGGGGTTGGTGGCGCACGATCGTTGGTACCAGAAGAATCGTGCGACCTGGTCTAAGGGCAGGTCTACGGTTTGAGTTGCGTATTTAGCTTACAAACGGGTCGGTCATGATGCGTCCAGCCGACATGAAGGCATCAAAAAGCGCCTTTTCGTTCTCCAGAGCAATCACGACCACGAGGCAGCGCGGCTCAAACTCAAAGCCTTCCACCAGCTCGCCCGCGACCACCTCGGTGGCGCACGTGCCGTCGAGCTGAATCATCGTGTGCCCCTTGGTCGGCTGAACGAGCGCGCAATTGGGCTTCTCCTCGTCGACGTTGAAGTTAACTTCGGAGCGCGATTGGTTAGTGTCAAAGCTGCTCAGGCCATCATCGACCATGAAGGGGCAGCTCTTCTCGGTGAAGTGGACGGCCTGAATGTATGGCTCGTCGAAAAACTTGTAGTAGCCCGAGCGCAGCACGCGTGCGCCTTCAGGTATGAAGGCGGTTCCCGTGCGCCCGCGCACGTCGGCAAGTAGCTCGTCGGTGAGGTCGAGCATGATGATGCGCGATTCCTTCTCTGCATTGAGTGGAGGCACGCCTGGCAGGGGCGGCGGCCAATTGGGCGGCGGCGGTGGGCGCGGCGGCGAGGGTGGAGGCGGCGGTGGCGAGGGCGAGGGCGGCGGGTGCGGCGGCGGAGGCGGCCGGAGTGGTGGCGGTGAGGGGGGTGGAGGCGAGGGCGGAGATGGAGGCGGAAAGGGTGGAAGAGGTGGCGGCGAGGGCGGCGAAGGCAAGGATGGCGGCTGTGGCGGCGAAGGCGGCGGGTTGGGGCTGGCGGGTGGCATGTCGAACGAGGCGTGTAGGATGCACATGCCCGCCGCGCGGTAGACCGGGAAGGGCGGCGACGGCGGCGGGTGAGCGGGGCTCTGCACGGGGTCCGGTGGCGGAGGGTTGGGTGGATTGGGCGGCGGCATGGGCGGCGAGGGAGGCGGATGCGGCGCCACCATCTGGTTGTAGTGCGGTCCGCAGTAGCAGTAGCTATGCTCGTCCAGGTCCCAGTCGTGCTTTGGAACGGAGCACCACGGTCCATCTTCCTGCTCGTTGTAGCAGCCACCAATCTTGCGGCAATTCTCACGCGTGATCCCCGCGTACTCGCCAGGCATCGGATTCTTCGTCGGAGTGCAGATCCGCTGGGTTTGGTAGCCCTTGCGGTACACCTTGAAGCTTTCGTAGCCAAAACGGCCCAGGGAGTGGCAGCGCTGCGCGCAAGAGCCGGGGGAGAGCGCGGGCGCGTGCAGGAAGAGGTCGTTCCGGCCGTCCCGGTCAAAGTCTGCCACAAAAATTTGCGCGACACTGGGCAGTTGCCAATCCTTGCGCGCGTTGGCCGGAAACTGAGAGTACGGCGCGTAGTAGCACGTGCCCAGCACGCCCTCAGCTGTATCGTAGCCGATGCAAACTGGGTGCGACCTGGGGCACATTAAGTTGCTGCCAGGCGGAACGTCGGGCCCCTCCTGGCCGCAGCAGGGCCGCATGGGTGCGCCGTTGCCATACGCTGCGGTGCATTGCGAGTCCGCCAGTGCAAAGGCCGACTGCATCCGCCGGCCGTCCTTTGGGTTGAGATCAATCTCGGCGGCTATCGCTGTCGCGTTTGCTGCTGCCTCTTCCAGCCGCCGTCCAGATCCAATCGGAAGAACGCACCTACCTACGGATTCCGCGCATTGATAGTTGTCCCACGAAAACCCCGCCGACGTGACGCCGGCTAGGCATTTCGTTTGGGTGGAGGCGTGGCTACCGCAACCATTGCAGAATTCTGGCGGGTGCTCCGCTTCGAACGCGGCCAATCGACAGTCGGCACTTGTGAAGCAGGGCCTGCTAGTCCACATGCCGGTGGTTGCGCCAAAAAAGTCCTCGAGCGCGACGCAGTGGATGGAGTTGGCGCCAGTGTACGGCGGCGCGGGCGGCGGCGCAATGCCGCCAAGGCACGCGCCGCTGCGCGTGTCTTCCGGGCTGTGATCGCAGTACGTCGGATCCGCGAGCGCGTATGCCGGGCTGCCAGCGAGGGTGGGATAAAACTCTACGCACTTGCCTTCGCCCTGGTGCCAAACGCACGGTTGCGGTACGGATTGGTAGTTGAATGCCCACGCGTACGGGCAGGCCCAGTGGTCGTTGCCTAGGGAGCCACTCGCCTGGTTGCAAGCGCTCACCTGGGTGCGTCCCCAATACGGCGCGTTGTGGTACGCATCCATGCTTTTCAGCACGTACGTGTTGACGTAGCGATCGCTATTCTGGGTTGGATCGTCTGTGCACGGCGTCCCACCATTGGAAAACATTGTAGGGGAGCCAGACTCGGCGCACGTTTTCACGCGCCCCGGCTTGCAATTGTAGGCCGTGTACATGGGCTCGTTGAAAGCAAACAGCGTGCAGCCAATAGCATCCAGTTCATCGGCCTTCCAAGTGCTGATCATGAAGCCGTTGCAGTTGCCTTGTCCGTGTCTGGCGTTCCTTACACAGAAGTTGGCGCAGAGAGTAGCGGCGTCGTTGTGGGAAGTGTGCGACCACGACCCCACATGAAAGGTCGTCATGGATGAGGGAAAGGGCGGGGGGAGATGGAGTGCCGTGCCGTGCATGTGGCAATCCTGGTTCTTGAAGCGCGTGAAGAGTTCCATGTCGGGTGGGAAGGGTGGCGGTGGCGCCGGCAACGGCGAGGGGCGAGGGGGCGAGGGGTGTGGTGAGGGCGGCGGTGGCGCGGGTGGCTCGGGTGGCGGCACGGGCGGCGCGGGTGGCGGGGGAGGCTTGATCACCGTGTCGGCAAACTCAAGCGTGGTCTCGGGCATGATCCGGGAGTAGTCACCCTCATCAAGAGCGTACTGCGTGCCGCGGTAGACGCGCAGGTGGTCGTACGCGCTGCTGGTCAGCACGTCTGGATAGGCGTCGCCGTCCAAGAAGGCGATGGCGATGTCCTGCGTGTCCTCGTCGGGATCGCCAAAGGCGTAGCGCTTGCCGAGGCCACCGCCTGCCCGAATCGAGCACTGGCGCTTGAACTGGCGCGCCTCCGACACAACACTAGCATCATAGACCGTGCAGCCGTAGGCCTCGGACAGTTTTTGGTATGCACGCATCGCACTGTCTGGGAAGAGGTAGCACTGTTGGCGATTACCATCAATTTGTTGGTCTACGGCGTAGCAGCCGCTTAGATACAAAATGTGGTTGCATTTCGCGGTTTTGTCGCACAAGGCCTTGCACTCTTCGATGGTGGTGCCTATTTCGTTGGTTGTGGTCCCCGGAAACGGGTGTAGCGCTTGCGCCCGGTCAAAGTTCACGGAGATGTCCGACCAGGAATTGCACACGTCGTTTTCGCACACCACATCTTGTTCCACGTATTGGCAGATGGAGTCCTCGACGCAGGTGCCCCACTGCACGTTCGACACGTAGTTGATACAGGTGGGCTTGTCGGCCTTGCAGATTTTACTCTGGTCGGTGACCAGGGCATTGTCGTCTTGGTTGCAGCAGGTCGCGCTAGGTCCGCCTTGAGCGTAGCTCGCAGCGCAATCCGTGACGCCAAGCTCACGTCGGTGCGGCGGCATTGCAACGGGCGGCGGTGAGGGTACTTGGGTAATGTTGGACTCCGACAGGCGCCGTCTTTCGCAATTGGGGTCATTACTGAGGCACCACAGTGGGGGAGGGTTTGCAAAGCATTCTTCGGAAGGTCCGCAGCATCCGTCGTGACAATCCTCGTCACATTCACAATCGGAAAAATGTTGGCATTGACGACCGCTACCCGTGCTGTCGGCGCATGGGTCGCACATTTGGGATCGACTGCAGCCACGGGTATCTCGAAATTCGTTGCCGGAGATGGGAAACATGTTGCCCCATCCAGATTGGATGGGGCCAAGTTCGAATGTGGGCACGTTCCAATTGCGATGGCACAGATTTCGTTCATCTTTGCAGAGCCTGGGTCGTCCCCAGTAGGGAAACTTCAACGGCAAAAAGCAAGATTGGGAGACGTATGTCCCGCGGGTAATGGTATTGTCGCGCACCAGCATGAGCGACTGTTTCTCGAATGGATCGAGCATAGTAATCCCATTGAAAGTAATCTTAGGAGCATACCTTGCGTGGATGCCGCTGCAACTTATATCCTCTTGTACGCCATAATCGGTTTGGCCGACGTATGACAAAACGACGTGCTCGTAATAATCTCTGTGGCAACCACAGTATTCTTTGCATCTGTTGAACATCATGTCAATATCCCCACTCTTTATGCCCCAGAGCCTGGGAATGTCCCCATAGCTCGCCCAGATCCCGAGTAAGTGTTCCTCTGCCGTGGCGCACGCCTGCAAGCATTCCTGTCCCGTCCAACAGTTCGAAAATGTTGGTGGGTTGGTTGAGTAGTCTGTGGTGTGCCACCATGGCGGCGGCGGCTGCGGCGGCTGCGGCGGCGACGGCAACGGCGACGGTGTTGGGATCGGAGGCGACGGCGGCGACGGCGGCGGAGGGTTCGGCGGAGGGCGTGGCGACGGCGGATACGGCGGATCCGGCGGCGGCGGCGGCGGTGCAGTGCGCGTCGTGCGCAAGTCGGGCACCACCTTGTTGTCGCGGCTCAGGTCGGGGTCCACGTCGACGCGTATGCACTCGTTTTGCGCGCCGCGGTTGGCAAAGCAGAAGAGGTTGACGCCCGGGGCCACGCGCTTGGCCGCCACCGCCACGCTCTCAATGTTATGATGCTCCTCCTGGCCCACGTAGCGCTCTATGAAGCCTGGGAAGCCCAGGTAGGCAAGCGCGTTTGGACTCTCCGCCCCCGTGCCAATGAGCAGCGCCTGATGCGCGTTGGGGCCCTGCGTCTCGAGGCTCGTGAAGAAGCGCGCCGACGAGAGCGTGCGGTGCCGCGTGTTGGCAAGAGGCGTGAAGACAATCGAGAACGACTGCTGCGCGGTGGTGCACAGGCCCTGCTTCTGCACGTGCGCGTGGTGATGATAATTCGCCACCGAAGCGCAGTGGTGCGCGCCAAAGGGGGTGTTCGTCCTCCGCAGGTAGCAGTTGCCGCCGTCGTTGATGTCACGATAGGTGATGAACGTGCAACCCGCGGTCGCGGAGCACAGCGCCTTGCACTCGTCCACCGTTTCCACGGGCACGTACCGGTTCGGTGATTGAGTATCATCGGGCCAGGAGCCCCATTGCCTTGTCTGAAAGTCCCACTCGTCAACGTCGAGTGAAGGGTGATAGGGGCTGCAGAGTTTGTCCTCTACGACCGGCAACCACCGGTCGTAGGCGTCCGCGCAGGTGGGGAAGTCGATGGGGCAGATCAGCGACGACGTGGCGTCGGGTTGCAAGCACACGCCCTTCACCTGGTCGGCGCGGCACCGCGCACCGTAGCTGGCGTAGCAGGGCTGCTCGACTCTCGTCTGGACGTTGGCAAAGGCACCGTCCATGGTCGTGGGCATGTCCTCCGCGGTGGTGGAAGCGCCAGTGTAAGACTCGGAGAGCCGGCGCCGAGCCGACGATGCCAATGCCTCCGCGTCACGCACCACCACGCGCGGGCTCACAAAGATGTAGTCGTCCGTGTCGGACGTGCCCAGGAAGACGGCGCGCTCGGGAGAGGTGCACCCAAAATCCTTGGAGCGGCATGTGGTAGCGTAGCCGTGCAGCGTGCCAATGAAGTTCACGGTGGTCACGGTGGCCACGCCCGCGCCGAGTAGAATGCCCATCGAGTGGAAGCCGACGCCTCCCGAATTCACGAGCAGCGGATTGGTCGGGTCGTACTTGGTCAGGAAGACTTCGACCGCGCCGTCCTCGTAAACGGCAACGACGTCGTCGGGCGCGACGCCGTCAACGTCGCCCGCGTACGCTTGCGCAAAGTCCCGGGGTCCAATCGGCACACCGTGCTGGTAGTCAAACCTGCCTCCAACGGGCATGAAGGTGTACGCGTCCGTGTTCGGGTCTTGCGACATCACTTTGGAGCGGTCTGTGGTCACGGGGACAGCTACCAATTGGCATGTGTGACGGTCCAGGCCGTTGGCGTCGGTGTACACGGTATTGCGGGTGGTGACGATGCCGGTGCAGCGCATCGTTCTCTCGCAGCGGTCTTTGCATTCTTCCAGAGTGATGTCGGTGAGTTCGGCGAGGTATCCCGATGTTACATCTATAAAGTTGTTTCCCAAATACTTGGTCCACTCGCGCTTGGGCAGGTACAACCGGTTGCCGATGATGATGTCCGGGTAGTCGTCGTTGTTAAAGTTGCCCATGGCTCCCACGCGCGAGGTGTGCACCGCCGTGCCCACGCGAGACGATCGCAAAAAGGACTGGGCCACCGACGCGGTCTCCATGTCGCCATCCTGCATCCACACGCGACTCGCCTGCATCTCGCCGCGGAGCGTCACGCAGCACTTGTTGTCGTTTTCACCGCTTTCCGAGCAGCTCTCGTGCCTGGGGTTTGATGCGAGGGGGTCGTAGCCGTCCTGCAGCAGATCAGTGGGTGGCGCCATCATGTCCATGTAGCCGTCGCAGTCCGAGCCGTCGAGCAGGTCGGTGCGGAAGCTCATGATCTCGGCTACGCACGTGTCGCCAACGTCAAAGTGCGCGCCATGGAACGGGTCGATGCCCTTGTGCACGGGGTTGGGCCACGACCACTGGTCGTCGTTGGCGTCGTTGGTGCCTTCGGCCTCGTACAGCTCGCGCTCGCGCTCGCGCTCGCGCGAGCGCGTGCCCTGCAGCACGGTGCCTGTGTGCACGTACTCCCCCGAGGGCTGCAGCTCGAGGAGCTTGGCGCCGCAGATGCACTCGGCATTGACGGTGACGTACTCGGCCGGGAAGGCTTCGGGACCGAGCCAGTTGGCGCACTCGGGCAAGCCCGGCATGCACGTGTTGTCGTCGCCGTCGCGATTGAACGCCGCGCGGCAGAAGGCTTTGCACCCCGTGGTCGTGTGGTGGTAGCTCGTCCAGTGGATCGGGCAGATGCCGCCCAAGCCCGTGTCCGGGTCGGGCATCTCGGGCCACCGGTACGGGGTTGTTTCGCACGTGCCAGAACTGCAGACGGGGCTAGCATAGGCCGGTGCAGCGCAATTGCCCTTGATGTAGCTCACGGCGTATGTCTGTTGACTCACCTCGTAGCTGTCCGTGTCCAGCGCAAAAAAGTAGGCAATGTTTTCCGACGTCACCGTGAACCCCGTGCACCCCTTCTCGCTCGCGGTTTGTCGCGCGTAATAGTCTGGGCCCTTGTCGGCACTGTGCTCGAACCAGACGCCCGGCGTCGAGTCATCGCACAGCGCTTTTGCTTTTGGGACCGTCATGTTGAGGTATGCCCCATCTTTGCTCCAGATCCCTTGGAGGCCGTCGCGGGGGCGCACGATCAATTTGTTGGAGGGTTTTGATCTATCGATCGTCGTGCTGTCGTATTCCTTGCTGTCATCGAAGCACTTGGCCCGTGTGTACTCGTTGATGTTGGGCAGGTTGGGGTCGGTGCCAGCCTCGGTCATCGCGCAGTAGTTGAGTTGGTTGGGGTCCAGGTTGCCGACCTTGCCGCCTTGGCCGTGAATGCGGAACTCGGTTTCCGCATGGCAGCACTCGTAGTCGGGCACGTCCTCGTCGAAGCAGTTGGCAAAAGCGGGCCCGCTCGGCTGATCGAGCTCGTCCATGGTCTCCTGGTACTCCTTGAGGCCCTCGCGCGGCGGGCACGCCTCCGGCTGGCTGCCGTACGGGCACGCAAAGTCGAAGAAGGGTAAGGCCGAGAGCGGCGAGCCCACGGAGTTGATGTCGCTGGGAAGCTTGGATTTGCCAAACTCAAACGGCACGCGCACCGACCCCTCGCCTCCGTCGCTGCACACGGACTTGGTCCACAGGCGCAGATTGTCCTTGAGCTTTTCCAGGGAGTTGTCACCCACGCCATCGGTGAACCACGTCGAGTAGGCGCTGATAAGGTAGTCACCACCGTTGCGATGCTTGTCGAGTATGCGCGGCCGCACCAGGTCGCCGTTATCATCGTGTAGCAGGTTGACGGGCGACACGCACGCTCCCAACTTCGCGAGGTTCGGGTTGATATACGTGGCCTTCTCGTGATACCGGTGATTGTTGTAGGCGAGCGTGCCCTCGACGCCGTCCTGGTAAAGGGCCGACGCCTGGTCGGCATAGTTGATCAGGCCGTTTCCCGACCTGCCCAGCAAATCAGTGTTGATGATGGCCACGTTGCCTTGATAAATCGGAATCGGAGGGTTGAGAGTGCCGAGCCCCGGGTGCTCGTACCAGTAGTCTGTCCGCTTGTGGATCAGGTTGTCGGCCACCTTTCGGCATGCCTGCGTCCGCGTGCCGCGGCCGCACTGCTCGTCAACACCACCGACTAGCTGTAGGTCCTGGTCGTGTAGCAGGTCGTCGCTGAAGTCGGAGCACACGGCGTCGAAATCGAAATCAGGATCGGGCGGGTCATCATACTGCGCTAGATAAGAGCTCGTGGGATTGAACGCGTGGGCGTTAACCTCACACGTGTCCGACTCGACATCCTTGCCCACGCGCACGTACCGCTTGGGCGGGCGGTAGCCGCAGTCTTCCAGGTCGGTGTTGGGCGCGCACGGGTTTTTGCCGGGCGAGTAGAGGGACCACATGAGCCCATCCTCGCACTTGCCGTTGAACGGGCCGTAGGCCGTGCCGTCCTCAGTATTGCCGGGAATGCACGAGTTGTCGGGCACGTCCGGTCCGGCGTCCTCCAGCTTGAACGCGAAGCGCCGCTTGCCGCACGCCGCGTCCGTGCCGTAATAGCATTTCGTTGTCGTGCTTCCGGGGCCGCCGTCCTGACAGTTTCCGGGGTTTTCTGATTTGCCCGCAATTTGGACCCACTTGTCTTTGACGCCTGGTTGGGTATCATCGTTGCTGATGCACCACCCTCTCATGTCGAGCTGCCCAACGCCCGCATGGTTGCCGCTGCCGTCGATGGCGGAAAGGTAGATGCTCTGCAAGGGGTATTCATTCGCTTTTCGGAAGGGCTGCAGCATGGCAAACCCAAAGACGACCAGGTCCTTACGAAGTCCGCAGCTCCGCAGGTTGGTGCCAATTTCGCAGATGGCCTCGTCATTGCCGTTGCCGGTTTGCGTGTCGTCTTGGCCGTCGCTGCAGTTGGCGCCGTCGTCGATGCGAGCGCGGCGCTTGACGTACTCGTCGTTGGCATGGGATTTGTCCATGCTCAAGCGCGCCTTGTACGGGCAGTCGTTGTTGTTCTGGTAGAAGGGGTCAAAGGTGCCCTTGGCCAGCAAGGGCTGGTTGAAGCCGCCGTCCCACTGCACGTCGCGCGAGCGCTCGCCCGAGCACCGGTCGCGCGGGAAGTAGAGGTCGCGGTGCGCCACAAAAGGTGGCCAGTCGTGCTCCACGTCCCAGCGCCAGCACTTTTGCTGCACGGGCACGTGTCTTTCTGCAACAGGGTCATAGGCGGGCACCTTGCGTCCGCTCGTGCTTGCGACGGCTGAGAGCTCACAGCGGGTGGCGCCCGGCGGCGGCGAGGGGTGCGGTGGCGGCGAGGGCGGCGTTGGCGGCGGCGGCGAGGGCGGCGGGTAAGCCACCTGGTTCTCTGCAAGCGTGGCCAGCAGAATCGAGGGTGTGACGATGTTGCTCGCGTCGCGCTTTGGCCGGCAGCTGTACTCCTCGTCGTCCAGGTCAAACTCGGACCACCAGAGGCACACCTTGGAGGTGGAGCTTGAGCACTCCTTCTCGGACGACGAGTGCACGACTGCATCGACGATGTCGTCGTCGATCCACGTGTCCACGTGCCCCAGTCGCAGGATCATGCGCGCGTACTTGTAGAAAGCGCGCCAGAGATCCGCGTCCACCGACGAGCGCGCGCCTAGGAAGAGGCCGCAGTCGCCAATCCGCTCCGCCGCCGCGACGTTCGTTCCCGGGTCCTCGTTGGCTTCGTTCACGAGCCATACGCCGTGTGGTGCGAGCAGCTGGTGCCGGCGCACAATATCATCGCACTGGTCGAGGGTCACGTTGTGGCTCATGTGCAGTGCCTGCAGCCGACTGTTTGCGTCCACGGGCCCGGCGCTCGAAAAGCGCGAGAAGCCCCGCCTGTCGTCCGCGTGCCCCGGGTAGACAAAGTTCTCGCCCACCATGCCCAAACCGGAGAGCATGTTGGCCTCGTTGCTCTTCACAACCTCGTGGCGCGTGAGCTTGCGCGTGCACTCGTACGGGCACGCGCTGGAACGGTACGTCCCCTGGTCGATCATGTTACGCGCCGTCGTCAGGATGGACAGCTGCGATATCGACTTGTGGAAGGGTGCGCGGAAGCCGGTGTCGCCATCGCCGTTGCCGCACGCGGGACCAAAGCCGCAGTACAAGTAAAAGAAGGCGTTGGAGGCGTCGTCGGGACCCTCTGGTCGGCTGTTGTACGTTGCGGGTGACCACGTGCGCAGACCAACAATGCCGTCGGGCGGCGGCGCGGGTGGCACGGGAGGAAGCGGCGGCACGCGCGGTGGCGGCGGCATTGGTGGCGAGGGTGGATCGGGAGGCGGTGGCAGTGCGTGCGCCATCTGCTGCACCGAGAAGGTCTCCACAAAGGAGTGCGCGAGCGCGCAATCGGGATGATTGTCGCACGCGGACTTGCACTGCACGTCTATGGGCCGCGTGTCGTCGGCAGCGTCGCGGCTAAGAAACACGGAGCCGTTAGCCAGAATCATGCCCGCCCCGACGGGCATGCCGAGGCACACGGCATTTGCGCCGCGCACGCCCTTGCGGTAGACGACGCTGCGCTCCGAGCCGCCCGCAACGCCCACGCACAGCTTTGTGCGGTAGACTTTGATGTTCCGATCATCGGGCCTGTGAACGATCTGGTCGTCGAATGCGGGGCTGAGCAGGTCTTTGTCAAAGCACCAGCAGTTGGTGCCGGACTCGCCCTCCTTGAAAACCATCGTTTGGAAATTCATGCGCACGCCACCCACCGAGCTGACCACGCACTCGCGTATGCACGCGTTGACGTCGGCGATGTTGTCACTCGGCTTGTAATTGTGGTCGTTGAGCGTTTCGATCTCAAAGTGGTAGCCTGGCTCAAGCGCGAGTCGGTAAAAGACACTCGACTGCTCTTCAACGACAAAGTAACTCTCCCATGCGTCGCGGTGCACGGCATACGTGTTGATGAATCTCCGGTACCGCAGGCCGTTGTCCACTGTATTTTTACCCACGTAGTTGTTGACCAGCTTGGCCGTCGAGAGAAAGCGTGCCATGGCCACGTCGTTTGGCGCCTCGTGCGACACCTCGGTTGCCTGGCCCGTGAAGTTAAGCTTGGCTAGGTCGTCGTACGCGTAGCAATGGCACGAGGACCGAATCTTGTTGGTTCGATCGCCCTCGTAAAGCCCAGGGCGCAGGTCGACCTGCATCATCTCTACGTCGTCGTCGTGGTGCCGGAAGCACAGTGACGCGCAGATGTCGCGCCAGAACGCGATCGCGGCGGTTCCCTGAATTGAGTCCGGCATATGCTCATACCCCGATGTGCCCGGAGGCCAGAAGTGGGGCCTGTGACCCATGTACGCGGGCAAATCGTACACGCCTAGCAGCATCGACTGCGTCTTGGTGTCGTCCTGTTGCCAGCCCGAGACGAGGTGTGCCGCGTGCGCATTGTACGCTGGCGCGTTGACGTAACGGATTACGTCATCGTTTTTGCCCTTGATCCAGAGGTAGCCCTTCTCAAGCGTACTGCGGCCGCGCGTGAGCACGGTGTGTGCCTTGTACATGACCGCCGACGGAATGACGGTGGTGGCACGCGCGCGCAGAGCGATGTCGCTCCATCCCGACATTGCAGTTCCCTCGTTGTTGTTGGAGTCTTCGGTGAAACACGAGCACGTGCACGATTCAAAGTCGAGGCGCGGCGGAGGCGGGGGTGGAGGTGGGGGCGGGGGCGGCGATGGAGGCGATGGAGAAGGCGAGGGTGGTGGAAATGGCGGCGGTGCCGCTGTTTCGGCACCCACGTCTCGGGGAGGAGGGGGAGGGGGTGGAGGAAAGTCGATATTGATGGATGCTGAAAGGCGACGGGACGATCTCGACCCGCCATACTTTGTGCGCGCATAGTAAGCAATGGTGCGTGCCGGCCCGCAGCGCGTGGACATGGTGCCAAAGCCACATCGGTTAGACACCGAGCCGGGACCCCCGTCGTGACATCGCGTGTCGACCTCGACGGTGCCGCCGTTGGCCACGGTGCGCGGGTCAAACTGCTCGTCTGTGTGGTAGACATTTCCGGTCGTGTCTACCCAGCACGAGTCGCGACACGACCCCTTGGGATTGTTGCCGTTGCGCACGCAGTGAATGTCGGTTGTGGTATCCTGCGTGCGCGGGTTGCAGTAGGTGGTCGACGTGCCGTAATCGCACGCGAACTCTGTCGAGGCTTGGTTGGTGCTTAGGTAGTCGCCGGTCCACAGGACAGCAACGGAGTCGTGGCCTCCGTCGGAGCACTTGAACACGCTACCAACAGGCGGTGTGGCGGCGCACAGTCCGTTCTGTCGCTTCTGCTCGATCTCGTCCCCATCTTTGCCAGCGCAGTCTAAGAGCCACGCGTTTTGTACGGAGGGGTTGGGGTAGAACCTCGCAATGCACGTGTCTCGGTGGCCATCAAACGCAAACGGTGGCGATGGTAACGGTGACGGCGGCTTGGGTGCCGGTGGTGGTGGTGTAGGGCTGGTCATGTTGGTGACGCCTTGGAAGGCTTCGTTGCTGATCGACTGAGTCGTGCGCGGGCCGTATGCGGCGCAATCGGTCGCATCAGTGCCTAAAGCACAGCTAGTCGTTAGGCCCACTCCCAAGTAGAGAGGATCGTCAAAAAAGCTTTCAGAACCAAAGCCGCCGTCCTCGCACAGGCCGTTATTGGCGGTAGCACACGTGTCGTCTTGCTCAATTTCGCGCGTGTTCTCGCGGAAGCCGCACTGCGCGCACTGCGTTGCGTATGGACACACGGTCGGAAGCCACGATCCTTTGCCGCCGTCGCGGCACTTGGTGTCGCCGTCCACCAAGCCCTGGCAGATAGTTTGGCATTCGGAGAAGGGTGGGTATGGAGGAAGCGGTGGCGGCAAGGGCGGCGATAGGTCGGGCGCGCTCGGCGGCGCGGAGGGTGACTCGACCGCGCCCGTGATCGTGAAAGCGCGCAGCATCGACAGATGCTCGGCAGCACAGTTGCGTGCGCACGCTTGCTGGCCATCATTTTTGCCCGGGCATGGCAGCGTGCGATGGCTCGAGCGCAGCACGAGGTCGATAGTGTGCACGTTGGAGATGCGCTTGACAAGTGCCGATGCCTGCCCCTGCTCGACGTCGAAGACGCCTTCGCCACCACCTCCCACGACGGTCTCGCCGTCGGCGTATGCCGGAAAGGCGTGGTAGTTCTCGGTATACGTAATGGGTGGCGGCGGTGGAAACGTATGTTGCGGGGTGGGCAAGTTGGCACACGCGCAGTACGGCAGCTCCGAGAATTTGCACCGGGGCGGGTTGGACGCATTGAATTCGGCAAGCATGTCGGGCAGCAGGTTGTGGTAGAGCCCTCCGTTGGCGCCACCGTAGGAGCAGCCGCGAAAGCAGCCCTGGTCGACGTCAAGGCCTTCGCAAGGCGAGAACGAGACGCGCAACACGTCTGCTGTGCCATGTTCCTTGGCGTAATCCGCAACGATCCCGCGGCACGTAGCATACGAGACGATCTCGCAGTCGGGATCGTAGTCCATTTCCAAGTCGCGCTCACGTTTCTGAAAGTAGGGCGCGGGTGGTGGAGGCGGAGGCGGCGGGCTGGGTGCCGCGGGCACAAACTTTCCCGTGGGCGGCGGCGGGGGTCCCGGCGGGCGCGGTGGTGACGGCGGCGCAAGGGCGCACTGCGTGTCGTAGATGTTCTGGATGTCGGCGTGCAGCAAGGGCGGGCATTCGCGCAGCAAGAAGTCGAGGCACGAGTCCTGCGCGCATCCCTCGCTCGGGCACTCGGTGAAGCCGTCGTCCTGGCCACCCGCGTGAGACTCGCCGTTGCAGCTGTGCCAGCAGACCTTTTCGCAAAACGGCACGACCATGCCGTAGCCGGTGATGGGCTGATACTTGCCCAAAGTCTGGGCAACGGCCATGCAGACCTCGCGGTGCTGCACACCTTCAAGGCCACCCTCGCAGATAGCCACGACGCGCGGCCGTACCTCCTTGCGGACGTACACCTCAAGCGAGGCGCGCTTGAGCGAAGGTGGCGGCGGGGGGGCGCGCTTGGGGTCGTAGAAGTGACTCATCTGCGCGCCCGGAGGCGGTGGCGGCGCCGCGGCGGCGGCGACTGTAAGCAGACCCGAGGCCTGCTTTGAGTCGCACGGCTTGAGGTGCGCGTACATGTGCGCTCGCGGGCCGAGGCCCGAGGCGATCAGGATGCATCGGCTCTCGCCCTTGCGGTAAATGAGCGTGCTCGCGTCCTCGGTTGGCCAGTGCATGTGCACATCGCCCTCCTCGTTGTTGGGCGACGCACCCCAGAACGCCACCACACCCTGCTGCCGCGCAAATGCCATCATGGACATGGCTTCCACCACAGTGCGCGGAAGCGGCAACCCGCCCGCGCCCGGCGCAGGGTAGTTGTGGTCCGGCACCTGCGCGGCCATCGCGGCGGCATCGGCGTGCGTGAGCAGCCGCGCGTCGTCGCGCGTGCTGGGAAGGCCCACGCAAAGCGGGTTGTCAAGCCCGGGCGCGCTTGCGGAGCACTGGCGCTCCGACTCGATCTGGCGCGTGTAGAGCTCAACGCCAAAGTCGGCGACCTTGCACGCACCCGCGCTCTTGAGCAGGTAGCACCACCCCGTCTTGTCGACGTACGAGAAGGGCGCGGCACGCTTGAACGCAAACGCCTTGCATATAGCGTCGGGGTGTGCGGTGTCCAGCTGCGCCGTGGCCTCACAGAGCGCCTCACACGAGTCCTGGGTGACGCCGGGGATACCACCCTTGCCGTAAAATTCCATGATTTCGGCAGTGATCAACTCGTCGGTCATGCGTACATTGTACTCGCGGCGTTGCATGAGCCGGCGGCCGTAGTATGGGGTGTTTGGTGTGGCGCTCGTGCCGCTGGCAGCGGTGTTGGTGCTGGTGGACGCAGCAGGCGTCGTCGAGGGTCCGGCATTATTGGTGGGGGCGGCGTTGGTGCTGGTGGACGCAGCAGGCGCCATCGAAGGTGCAGCATTGTCGGTGGCCGCGGTAAACATCTCCTGCTTGGCGGTCTTGAGCATGTCGCGCAGAATGGGGTTGTTCTCGCCAAGCGCGTCGATCATTGCGTCGGTCTGCTCGAGCGCGGTCGCAGTGTCCGTTTCCCACTGCGCGAGGTCTGTCTTGCGTGGCTCCCGGTATGTTTCCAGGTCACCAAGGCGCTCGCGCTGCTGCCACAGGCTGGAAGCGGCCAAGGTGTCCTGTGCGATGCGCGTGGGTGGTGGCGGGGGTTGCGGGTAGGCGATGTGAGCAAAGCATGCGCTTGCGCGACGTTTCTCGTCGAGCACGCGCCGCGCAAAAAGGCAGCTCGCGCGCTCCTCGGTCTGTGCACCGTCAATGGCATCCGTGGTGATGTCTAGACCGTAGTCGGCGAGGCGGGGCAGCGGCAAGCACGGCTCGGCATCAGAAAAATAGGGGGGTGGCGTGCCGGGTGGCGGCGGCGGAGAAGGAGGACGCGGCGCGTAATCGAAAAGCCGCGGTGGTGAGTGAGGCGAGGGCGGCGGCGAGGGCGGAACGAGCGTGTACTTGTGCCTGAAGGCGCCGTTGACAAAGACGAGCCCGGGCGCTTTTTCAAGTACATTTTGGATGACTCCACAGCTGGCGGCGTTGTCGTTGCAGAACTGTGTGTCAATGGCCGTCATGCCCGAGCGCGTGCGCAAGCGCGCTGCAAAGGTGGCAAAGGAATCGCCGCCACGGAAGGCGGGCACCTTGAAGGTGTACGAGCGCACGGTGCAGTCGGCGGATGCCTTTGTGTCAAAGCCATCTCCCAGCACAAAGTGGCTCAGCTCGGTACTGCTGACTATTGTGGAAAAGTCGTGCTTGTACAGGGAGCCATCGGAACCGCCGCACGTATTGAGGCACCTGATCTTCTCCTTCTTGCACGCCACCTTGTCCGCGCCACACGCCTTGAACTGGTAGCCTACATTGTGCAGGAAGCGGCCGCCGGGCGTGAAGATCTCGTACTTGAAACGGCGGCACGTGTCGTACATGAACTGCGCCGACGTGCGTGCCACCGAGTTGGCGTCCAGGTCCTGGTACTTGTGGGGCTGGTCGTAGGTGAGCCCATTTTCCTCGGCCTCGTGGCGCATGTTGCGGCAGCTGTGGTAGACAAACGCGAGTGCGCGGTCCTCCATGTTTGCAGGATCGACCGATTGCCACTGGTGTGCGGCCTGCACGTATTGCGCAAAGACAGGGTCGCGGCCAGCGCCGATGCGCTCGTTGAGGTCGATGATGGCCGCCGCATACGAGTCAAAAATATTCGAGTCGATTTGCGCAATGCCCGCGGTGTATCCAGAGCTCTTCCACTCGCCGTAGGTAAGCTTCTCAGTGCCCCACGGGCCACACGCTTCTATGTACCACTGGCCATTGTCCTGGCAGTTGTCGGTGACATTGCCCGCGTACTGCGCAAAGTTGGACGGTGATACGAGCGAGGCAATGGATGCCACAAACCACCAAAGAATACGCAGCTCTGGAACCTTGCACACGAAACATTTTGCGCATTCGTCGGCGGCAGTGGTGCTCGTCCACTTGTCCCACTGACCCGCAAAGTCAAACTCGTACATTGGGTTGCCCATCTGCGCGCTCTCGGGTTCGTTGTTGCCCACCGTCCGGCCCGAGATTGGGTCACGTATACGCCCTTTACTGCTCATGGAGCCCGTACTGGGTGCTTTGAAGATGCGTTTTCCCGTGCGCGAGTTCAGCGTTGCGTCCATGATGGCCGTGAAGCGGCCAATGATGATGGGCAGCGAGAAGAAGGCAAGCAAGTCGGCGGCGGCGTCGGGCCCCTTGAAGCACGTCTCTTCAACGCACTCAAGCTGGTCGTTCCAACCGCTCGGCTTGAAGTAGTCCAAAGCGCACATGAGCATGTCGATGGCCGCAAAGAGCATCGGAAGCGCTACCTCGGTGAAGAAGATGAGTGCAAAGTCGACACCGATGGTCACCACGGTTGTGAGCATGCCACTCTCTGCGCACGGGTGAAAATCAGGAATAAGCCCAAGTGTTGGGAGTCAGTGGTTCAAGTTGCGTAGAGTTTACTAACAAGCATCTTGAGCACCATCATGATCGACTTTAGCACCGTGAACAGGGCGTCCATGAGCACTGAAAAACTCGTCTTTATGATGTCCCCGAGTACCCCAAAGACCACGTCAAGCAAAGAGGGCACCATCGCAATCACAAAGACGGCGAGGTCGTTGAGGGCGGTTGTGAGTACCGTGGTTGGAAACGTGGGTGCCGAAAATCCACCGCCGCTCTGCTCCTGCAATCGGCGCGCGGTGGCAAGTCCAAACGTGAAGGTGTGATTGTCGGGAACTTCGATCATCATGCGCCGCACAAATGATTGACTTTCGTCTGCAAACACTGACGCGCGTTCAGGCGCCTCCAGCTCCGCCTTGTAGAAGCTGTACCGGCCGCACCACGCCGCCGCCTCCGCGTTGGCCGTGCAGTCTAGCCCGTTGTACGGGAAGTCCTCCTCGGTCACAACGCCCTCCCAGTGCTGCTTCATGAAGAGGAGCGAGAAAACCTCGAGCGCAAGCGTTACCGTGGGTTCCACGAGGTAGTAAGTGGCAGTGTTCCACATTGGAATGATGCCCGCATTGAAAACATCAACGCCTCCATTCCATAGAATGCGTCCCATGTCCCACCCGATCTCTGCGTACTCAAAGAGCAGCGCCGCACGCTCAAAGGCGGTGTCGGGGTCCTCGTCGATCCAAATGAAGAGCTGATGAAGAATGAACAGCAACAGAAGCACTATGACGAAGAGGTATAGCTGCGACCAAGCTTGCACAATGCCCATCGTGGCCTGACGCACGGCAGATTGAAACTTCTTGGCCGATCGACTAAAGCCCGCCGCCGAGATGGCACCACCCATGCGGTTTTCGATGGCATCCCCGAGATTGTTGAGCTTACTTACGCTCTTGTCGAGAAAGGAGACCTTGTCGGCGAGGTACTTGACCTCGGCCTGACTCAGGCCACCACCGCCGTCTTTTTTGCTGCTAGAAGAGGCGGGAGCAGCGGGAGCAGCAGGAGCAGCAGGAGCAACAGGAGCGGCGGGAGGGGGCCGTTGGTTTCCGGCCGGAGGTGCTCGCGATCTGCGAAACCTGCGCGAGATCGAATTCCAGGCGTCTTCGGTGTAGTCTGAAAAATCGAAGTCGTCCATGGTGCGCGCACGCGCGCGCGTTCCCTAACTTACAGGTAGCGCATACCTATTAATTGGTGCGCTATTTGGTAAAACTATTTAGCGAGGCATTCCAACGTACTGTCAAAGGTGCGGCGGGCGCGATGAGTAAAAAGTCGTGCGGGCAACAGTGTTGCATCTCGCTTCTATCCGCATGTTGTCAGGGCACGGTTGCCGTAGTCTTCATTGCCCTGTGCTTCTACTTTGCGTCGCTCGCGCTCACACCAGTGCGCATCTTGGGCATCACGCAGTTGCCACCCGGGATCAAGTACGTGCATCGCGACAGCCGGTTTTAAAAATCTTCACAAAACTACTTGCGCGTCGCTAAATTTCTGGGTTTGATAACAAGGGCGGCGTATCTAAAGCCAAGGTGAAGGGAAGATGTCCGACAGCGAAGACGGGTCCGTGCCCCCTGATCCGCAGGGCGAAGCCGTGGACGCGGCGAATCTGCCGCAGGCGGCTGGCATTGGAGGTGGTGCGCAAGCGGGCGCGGCTCCTGCTCAGCACCCAGTGTGGGCCGCCGCAGCCGGGCGTAACGCAAACAAGGGAAAACAAGACGCCATGTACGGGCCAATTTCAATGATGGAGCTCGAGATCCGCGGGCGCTGCGACCTCGATGGTGGTTCGAGCACGGCCAGCGTGCGTGGAGACAAGGAATCTAAGGGCCGGCGACGCGGCAAGGAGCCGCGCGTAAAAAAACTCAAGAAGCGGCCGCGCGAGTACGACGACGACGGCGATGACGACGACTGTGACGATGATGCCGACGCTGAGAGCTCGGTCAGCCAGGACATGGCCGGCGCAGCCTTTGGCGGCGCTACTGCCACTAACGGCGCCTACGCATGCCCCTCCGAAGTAAGCGACGACGGCATTTCGGTCAGTTCCAGTGTGGTTCGTCGGCGCCACGAGCGTGCCTTCCCCATCACGGGCGTGACGTGCGTCGGCTGTGCGCTTCCATCTAAGATCCAACCCGTCACCGACTTTATTGCCAAAAATATGAGCTCTATGGCCGAGCTGGCGCTGTACAAGATGGCCGCGCTCGTGTACAAGACCAAGGTGGCCGACCCCGCCGAAGAGGAGGGCGTCGACGTGCCCTCGTGGGACTGGAAGGAGATTCGCGCGCACTTTCAGCTGCACTCGGTCGACTCGCGCATGCAGCGCTACGAGAACATCCGCACGCTGTCAGCAATGCGCAAGACCCTCGAGATGCAGCTGCTGCGCCGCGACCAGGAGACGGGCGAGCAGACGCTCGACAAGAACAATGCCGAGGCCATCATGAAGATCATTGCCGCCAGCAGTCGCGAGCTCACGCTGCTGGCGGATGCCAGTGCCACAAAGAAGCGCGGCTAAAGGCCTTCTTAGCACGAATGTACCCTCGTAGCTCAGCAGGCAGAGCGCACGACTTTTAATCGTGTGGCCGCGGGTTCGATCCCCGCCGAGGGTGGTGCTTTTGGACAAAAGGCGAGTTTCAGCCCCGTTTTTTAATAAAAAGTCCCCACATTCACCTCACACACGACCGCTTCAGACCCCCCTGGCTCGCTTGCGCTCCGCCTCGGATGCATGCGTGGCCCGCTCTTGTCCGCTCTTTACGAGTTGCCCCAGTGCATGGTATGGACACTCGGCCAACATTGTGTTGAAGAACTCGCCCGAGGGTGCAGAATCCTTATTCGACGGGGCCATACCGATGCTCGTGATGCACCGAGTGCAGCCCTTGAGGATCGACGTTGTCATGACAACGTAGTCTTGACGCGTAAAGGTGATCGGTGGCAGCACCGTTGGGAGGCCGCCGTGGTCCGCAACCGCGGAGTTCGCATCTTTCATGAAGGCCTTGACGACCTTTTGCGTCTCCACGTCGGCAACCGTCATCTGGTCTTCGGGAATCTCTGGCGCATTTACGCCGTTGAGATTGATGTTGCAGTTGTACATGTTTACCTCCACCAGCCCATCCGTACCAGTGAAGTGCGTCGTCTGCAAGTGAATTCGACCCTTCAGAATGGCCGTTTGCCACAGGTAGTTGAACGGTTCGCCCAGTTCCCAGCGCGGCACGCCGACTACTTCGACTACACCGCCTACCCCGGCAGCCTCGCGCGGCACGCCGCCGGGGTAACTGCCGTCGGGACAATGCTTGAGCGGATCGGCAACGACGCGAATGACGGACTGGATCATGAAATCTTCGCCGCGATTTGTAAATTGGTAGTTGGCAGGTTCGGGGGTGTAGTGGACATCAAAGAGGCCATCGCTCACAGGCCACCACCTGCAGAACGACCCCCCAAATGGTGCTGCACTACTGGATGATTCCTCGCCGGGGGCGCCCGTTGCGGCGGCGCGTGCCTGACCCGCGCGCAGCACCTGCTGAAGGCGATGCTGCTCGGCGCCGGGTGGAGCGGTAGTGGTGCGACGCACCGACATCTTCTATTTATTATGAGAACACGCGCGTACTGTGTTATTGTCCAACGACACACGCGAGCACGTTTTTTACGATTGCATTGCGTCGTCGTCGTCGTCGTCGTCGTCGTCGGATGCGAGGTCACGGTAGACGACTTGGTTGTGGTCCTCGTCGGTACCGAGAATGCTGAGGTCGTAGTCAATCTCCGAGTTGGTCTCCGGAATGCTGACGGGACTGCCGGAAGTCCACATGGGCGCCTTGCCGTTGAGCGTTTCCAAATCCTTGGCGTGCTCACGTTGCATGCTCTGCTGCATTACGACCGAGTCGACTTCGGCTTGCATGCGCTTCCCCACGGCACTCAGGGTAGAAGCGGCGCTCGTGGCACCGCGCACCCGTTTGGCGGGCGGCGCGTCGGTCTCCACCGCCTTGTGCTGCTCGCGGTAGATCGTCGTGCGGTAGAGATTGAACTTGCCAAAGGAGTCGATGGCATTGGCCGCCATCGTGTTGGCCTCTGCCCTCGCGTAGTGCACGAGTAGCGAGACCATCTTGGGCGGAGTGTCGAGCAGTGCCACCTCCTGCAACAGGTCGTCGAGCTTGTCGCGGAGCTCGTCCGTGAGAGTGGCACAATTGTCCGAGGTGCTGACATGCGCAGCGTCGCCAGTGCACGCGTTCCAGAACTCGTACGACAACTTGTACCGGACCGCGGCCATCGCGCGCCGCCTGTGATCCGCCACCTGCTTCTCAGGGAGCTTCTCAACCTCGATCATATGCGCCATCCACGCGTTGCAGACTGCCATGAGCTCCGGAAAGTCTTCCGCAATGTAGCCGGTGTGCGGGTAGTAGTATTCATTGGTGCGCTCCTTCTTTGGTGGGGCCTTGCCACACGCCTTCTGGAGCGGATTCTGCTTGAGCCACGCGGTAATGCTACTGATCTTGTAGCCGTGGTACTTTTCCGGCCCGCCGTCGGGTTCCACCTCTGCCTCGCGCATCCGCCGCGCGCCGTTCATGAGCCGCTCCGTGTTCTTGCGCGCCTTATCCCGCATGTACTTGATAAAGGGAACCTTGCCGTGCTTCTCTTCCCACTGCTGATTAATCGTCTCGCGGCGCGCAAGCAGCTCCTGCAGGCACTCCTCCCATCCCGCCGCTTCGGCATTGTCGCGCTGCTCGATCGCGCCCCCTGGGGCGTGCGCCTTACTGTACCGCGGCAGCGGGATCCTGTGCACAAAGTTTTTCATCGTCGCCTCGATCGCCTCGTCGTGCGCCGCCGCTTCCATTTGCGGAGTGGTGTTCTCCTTGTCGTGCTCCGCCTCGTACTTTTCGACTTCCTCGTCGAAGCGCTTGCCTATGGCCGACTCGGCACACTTGCGCTCGATATTCACGATGTCCCGACATAGCTGCTCAACATCGAAACGGATCGCCTCCTCACTCTGGTCCATAACCGAGTGGCGGAGAAAACGGTTACGCGTGAGTGGCGAGTTGTTCACGTGCGAGAGCAGCCACTTGTGCAGGCTGGGGTACTCGGTCGTGGGCATGTCGTCGGTCGTGGGCGCGCGGTTCTGGTTGACCCACACATTGAGTGCCACTCTGAGACACTGTGCCACCTGGCCACCGATGACGCGCGTGAGGCACTCATCCGGCGCCTCATTGAGGCGCTTGGTATATGCCTCGGGTGTCTCACCCTCGCGCTGCGGGTCACGCTGCTCCTTGGTCAGCATCGCGCACCACTCGTCCTGCGACATGAGCGCGTTTTGCAGCAGTGGCACGAAATCCTCGGTAGACACGTAAACCTGGTCGACCCAGTTGTCCATCCACCGACCGGTCGTGTTCCGGCCTTCGCCGTCTAGGTGGTAGCGCTCAACCTCGTCGAAGCCCGCGATGCGGAAGGCTTCCTGGATGGCCTCGGCCATGCAGATTCCCAGCTTCTTGGTTGGGAAGAGGTCACACGTGTGTGTGTGCACCTGGATGCGCGAGCGGTGGCCGTGGCACATGTACCGTTGCGCTCGGCCGCCCGCTTTCTTCGTCATGCCGACAAATGGCGTGGGCATGAAGCTATCTGGGTCGTCGTGGTACCGGCAGGCATCGATGAGGGTGAAGAGCGTGGCCATGTAGCGCGGCTGCGGAGTCGGATCCTTGAAGTCGATTGACTTGAGCGTCACGTCGCCGAGAACCTTGCCCGTAGTGGCATCCTTGCACTGCTTGTGCCACTCGCAAAAGTGCGGGCGGCCCATGGGGTCGGGGATGTCGCTCGCGTCGCGGCCCGCCGCCTCCTCCCGCGCCTGCTTGTCCTTGTGAGCTTGCTTCTCGGCCTCGGTCACCGGCATGCGCGCTACCGAGTGGCGCAGTACCTGCTGGATCGGCTCGATGTAGTGCTTCTTGAGCCAGTCATCGTCGAGCTTGCTCTTGGGTTGATTGGTGTTTGGGTCGATCCACGCGTAGTGCATCGTGGGGTCACCCTTGAGGTACTCCCGCAGCTTTCCCACACACGCGTGCGTGTCGTCAAAGATGTTTTCAAGCATGCGCTCAAAGTCGCCGTCGGGTCGGAAGTACAGTGTGAGTCGCTGACCTGCGTAGTTGTAGCAGCAGACGTCGTCCATGCACCCGGGCGAGTCCTGGTTTGCGCGAAGAAACAGATCGGCAATCAGGTGGTCCTTGCTTACGGTGTGGCGCGTCTCACCGCTGATCACCATGCCCTGGGCGCAGCGACGCGCCGTCTTAAGGAGGTGACGCTGCTGCTGCAGCTCGTTGAGCGAGTAGAGGTACAGCGGGCCGTTGCGCTCCCACGAGTTGTGCATGCGCGCGCAGTTCATGGCGCGCGCCTTAGCAAAGTCGTCCATCATCTCGGTCACCCACGGGATGGTCAAGTCCTGCTCGTCGAGACTTTCAGGTGGCTCGTAAAAGGGCTTGGGGATCGTAAAACTGCCGCGCGCGTTCGGCGGTTTGATCGGATCGTTGGGGATGCATATGCCATTGGCAACCGTCGCCTTCTTGTGCGTGAGCATCCACTTGCGCAAGAAGGCATTGCGGTGCTTGGCGGCGCGCAGGTCGATGAAGCCGAGTCGCTTCACGCCGGCCTCGACAACGCGAATGTCGCCCTTGGCCTTCGCGGGCTTTGTGGGGTCGACGAGACGGTAACCGTTGAGCTGCAGGTCGTTGTAGGCCTCAGGCGTCGGCATCTTGGTCACGCGCACCTGCGTCTTACCACCGATGTGCCGCTGCATACACCCAAAGATGGTGGCCGTCACGCCCACCGAGTACATGGCTGCCGCCTGCATTCCCGTCACGTGCCCGCCGCTCGCCTCGCGCATGGCCTTCTGTTCAGCAAGCTCGAACTCCTTGCGCCGCGCCTCTGTCTCGCGCTTCTGCCGAGTAAGACGATCGATCAAGCGATGCTGGCGCTCGAGCACCCTGTCTTGATCGGTGAAGCTCTCCTCGCTGTCCTCCCCCTCCTCGTCTTCGCTTGGCCACCGAGGATCTATGGGCTCATCGTCTTCCTCCTCGCTCTCCTCGTCCCCCTCCTCGTCGGTCTCGTCGGGAAAGCGGAACCCCGCTGACCGCGCGCGCTTTGCGGCTCGACCGGCCCTAGCTACCCGGTCCGCTTCCTGCTTTTCCTCCTCTGTCACGGGCACCGCCTCGCCACGCCGCATGCATTGCTCCCGCAGCTGAGCGGCCTCGAGCTCGGCGCCACACCGGTCGTCCTCCGCCACTGCCTTGTCGGTTTGAGCCCGTGCCTGCTTGCGGACCTTGTGTGACTCCGGGTCTAGTTGCGACTCCGCCAGCTCTTGGATGTGCGGGTCCTTGTGGTTGACGCGGTTCATGACGTGGTTCTCCTTCTCGCCCGTCGACGTGTCTACCTCGTCTAATAGACGAGCGAAGCGCACGCGCTTTGCGTTGATGCCGTCGTCGTAAGGCTGTGACGTGTCCCAGCAAGCGGGTGCGTAGGCCGAGTGGAACACGACCTCGCGAGTGCGTTGCTTTCCAACGCCGCTCCGAAGGTGCACCCCACGGCTATCGACGCCGCAGAAAAGTGAGAAGGGTGTGAACTTGGTTTTGCTGTCCTTGGTCTCAAAGAGCTTCGTACTCAGCTCCTTGCGACCAACCATGTAGCGCTCGCCGTCCATGTCGATCCGGTTCCCGTCACCCGGCTCGCCGATGGTTGCGGACAGCACGCAGCCATCTTGGGTGAACCGCTGGACCGTCGACTTGTTCATCAGCCCGATGGCTACCTGTGGCATCTTCAGGCGGATGGCCTTCTGCAGCGGCCCACCCTTGCGTACCTCCGATGCCACGCGCTTTCCCCACGCCTCGTCGATGTCCGCGCAGTCGACGATTTCCGTCTCGATGCCAATGCAATTGAAGTCTTCGCACTTCTTCTTGTTGTTCGGCGACTTCATCAGGCGCGGCGACAAGAGCAGCTTCTCGATCTCGGCGGGACCAAGCCAGTCGTACGTGCCCGGATAAGTGCTCTTCTCCTTCTCGATGAATGCGCGCAGGTCACTCTTAAAGCTGTTGAAGTCCCGGACGATTTCCGCCTGGTCGGCAAGCCCGCCGCCGTTGCGCACGTAGTACGCGGGGAACACGCCGTGCACAAAGTACTTGGCCCAGCAGTCGAGCACGCCTTCATAGCTCTTGCCACCCTGCGCCCGCCCGAGCACCACGTTGATTACCGAGACGGCCTTGTTGGGACACGGTTCCGAGTGCAGAAACGGAGAGAGCACGCGCACCAACCAGCCATTACTGTTTGCGCGAATGACGTCCGGCTGCTTGCGACCCAGGAAGAAATGCTCTCCGATCCTCCGGATGAGGCCCTCAAAGCGCGGCTCGTGCGCCAAGCCCGATAGGCTGGGATCGATGCGGCGGCAGCCCATCCACAAGTGGCGGTTGTCGTCCGTGATCTTGTACGGCGAACCGTCCGCGTTTGGGTTGTGCTCGGACTTGGTAATGGCGTCCTCCATGTCCTCGTCGGAGAGCCACTGGCCCCAGCACTTTTGGTTGCGTGGGTCTTTCTTGGGATTCTTGCTCGCGGTCTTCCAAAATTCCGACTTCTTCCCAAACGCGGCGATCGTGTCCGCGTCGTCCGCGTCGTCCGGGTCTTCCTCCGGATCCGACGCCCCGGCCGTTCCCGAGTTGCCGCCGCCGTCGGTGACACCGTCGCCATTCAGGTTGTCCAGGGATGCCTCGGTGAGCTTCTGTGGGTTGACAATGGCACCGTCCCGCTCGGGAAGGGACGCGGGATCAATGCCCTTTTTGTGGTAGAGGCTGATGAGCTTCTCGACCATCACGTTGTAGGTGTGCATCTGCATGTCACGCACCGGCTTGTATGTGCTTTTCAAAATGAATGGCTTCAGCAAAAAAAGATTCATCTGGATCGCAAGGATTTCTTGCGCGGCAGTCAGCATCGTGGTTCCACTGAGCAAATGTATGCTAAAGGTGCGCGCAACAGTCGCAAATCTTAAAAACGGAAGGAATGGCACCGAGTGTCATTACGTTTCTGAAACGGTTCCATACACGGAAACCCCCTGACCACCACTACCACACCTCTAGGTCTAAAAATAGTCAAAATCCCACCGTTTCCTAAGCACCAGTTACCAAACGCAAAGTCGGCGCGTGCAAGAGCTACTCGCGCATGCTGCGCGTCACGGGGCCACCAATGCGGTGCCCGATCTCCTTCCGGAGCGCGAATGCGGTGACGGCACCAAGCTTGGGGTTGATCTGGATGTCGGAGAGGCTCCCCTCCATTTCGGCATGGGTGCGGTTGCGCTTGGAGGGACCGTCCATCTCCTCCTCCATTGAGTATTGTTTCGTTGACCAGTATTTCGCGTAGTCTGCCTCAGGTTGGCCGGATTTCCAGTTGTCGTGCCCAGTTTCCCACCACCCCTTCGTGCCGTCGAGGGCCGTTACGCCTTCTTTCGCCGCCGCAATCGCGGCGTACATCTGCTCCTTGTAGACGGGGACGTACTCGATGCGGTTAGGGAAGTGCATTGTCGTCGTGAGCGGGGACAACTGCGCGCCTTTGAGGTTGGATACGCACAGCTTCTCGTCAGTGCGACCCTGCGGCATCGCGAGCTCGCCTTTGGTGCCCTGCTTGCTCAGGTACGACTTCCACATTTCAAAGATCTCATTCTGGCGCGCCTCTTGGATCGCGCCGCACTTCTCGATGTAATCCTCGATCTTCCACGTGTACTCGTTATACCCCGCATACTGGCAGCGCTCGATGGCAAGCGTCTTCCGATCCGGAAACTTCACGTGGAACATGGTGTTCCTGGTCTTTTGCAGGGAGACCTTGTCCTGAATGTGCGCGTATGCGGTCGCGGGGTGCACATTGGACACGATCCAGTAGTTGTACTCCTGCGGGACGTTCTTGAGATCCCTAAAGTCGAGCTCTTCCAGCGACGTGGTCGGAGTGATGTTGTGCGCGAGCCCGAGGATCGGCAGGTCGTCCTCGTCGGCGTCCAGGTGGAAGGCAAAGGCGAACGCGGCCTCGTTTTTTGCGGACGGGCGGCCCGTTTCATCGGGTGGCGGGATCGCTACTAGAATGTCGCAGCCGTCCTGTCCCTGCAGGGAGGGATAAAGCAGATCCATGAACTGGTGGGCCGCTTCAAAGGTGATTTGGCCACCGTCGTCCAACTCAAAGATCTTGTCGACCTTAACCTTGGAATTCGGACGCGCCTCAAGCTTCCTGAGCTCGAGCAGCAGCGTGTTAAGGCAAACCTTCATGACGTCGGTCCGGTACGTAATCTTCTCGTCGAAAGACATCGCCTCGAACTCCTGCAGAGACTTTATCATTCCGGACGTGCTCGTCTTCAGCTGGAACACGAGCGAGCCGTCCGCGTTCTCGCACACTTTGCCCTGCTCCAGGACCATGGGTTGCCTTCCTTCCCCGCCACAACCGCCCTTGCCGCCACTACCCAACCCACCACAAGAACGGTACACGGGGGGGTCGATCAGGTCTGGGTACGCGTGCCGCTCAGGGAAGAAGTAGTCGGTGATCTGCGGCTTGTAGCAGGGAATCTTGTCTTTGAGCGTGAGCAGGCCGCGCGTCTCATCATCCGACTTGCCGATAAACTTGGGATTGCACGGGTACATGAACATTGTTGCGGACGGCGACTGGACGGGCAGGAAGAAGGTGACGACGCGACTTTTGTCCTCGAGCACCATGACGGACATCGTGATGTTGTCGCACACGGCGTCGTGCTCGGCTGCTGCTTTCATGCTCGCGAGCACATCCTCCTTGGTTTGATCGACATAGGGCTCCACGCTCAGGCACATGACTGTTTACACTGAGAACGCTCGAGATCCGCTGGCAACGCACCTGTGGATTTGGTAACGGCACAGTCAGAGAATGGAATCAATGGATCCAAAGCAGGAATTCGTGAATACCACCTAGTGGAATCGGGCAACCCGATTCCACCGGTGGGGTGTGTTTTCGGGCGATCGAGGAGTCGTTCTCTTCTCAGGTTCGAGTGCTGAGAGCAGACGTGGGTCGTTGTCGATGGTATTTGAATTACAAATGGTACACTTGTGGTCGTTTGTCAATTCCACACTAATGGTGCCAGCGGAATTTTTTATTTGAATGATTGGTATGTGTGGCGCAGCCACTTTTTCTGAATTGAACGCGCAAACGCACTGAAGCTGGAACTGCGCCACTTGTGATCGTAGTACCATTGGCCATCTGCACCACTGCCATGCGCCAGTCTTCGCTTTTTGAGACGCTCGGTGTGGCGCTGCCGGTCGAGGAGATCGGGCCCGTGTACGACTTCTTTGCGGGCGCAGGCGGGTTCTCGGAAGGTGCGAGGCAGGCTGGGTGTCGCGTAGCATGGGTCTGCGACAACGATTCGCAGGCGCTGCACACGCACGCGATCAACCATCCGGACACGGAGCACGCCCACATGCAGCTGCCGCTCCGGAAGTGCGACTGGCCCTTCCCTACCGATGGCTCCAAGTTCCACGTGCACCTCAGCCCGCCCTGTCAGCTCTTTAGCAAAGCAAACGAGCGCAAGATTTCCGACCTGGACCGAGAGCCCGGTCTCAAGCTCGTCCGGTGGTCGCTCAAGCTCGCGCTTACCTGCAACGCATCGACATGGTCGCTCGAGCAGGTGCCCGCTCCCGAGGTCGTGGCGGCCGTTCAGGAAGCCAAGAAGCGCTACCCAAAGCAGGTGGCATACGTGTGCATGGACTTTGTGGAACTGGGGTTACCGCAGCACCGCAAGCGGCTCATTGCGGGCTCGCCACACCTGATTGCAAAACTGCAACGTGCGGCACGCAGTGCTCAGCGCCAGTCGGTGCGGTCGGCCATTGCCAAGCCACGCGGCACGCACCTCAAGGGTGGGGCCGGGACCATGTCGACGCGCCGATGCGGTGCCAATGGGCAGCGCCAACTCGACAAGGCCGGCTGGGCCGACCGTTGCCGCTCCATCGACTGCGCCTCCTTCACCGTCCTTGCCAACCGCGGGCTCAACTGGATCACGCGCACCGCCGAAGGCTACGTGGAGGCCTCGCATCCACGACTCGTCGCGCACGAGTACGCGAGCCTGCAAACCTTTCCGCCCACATACAAGTGGCCGACCGCCGAAACAGTAGCAATGCGACAGATCGGTAACAGCGTGCCTCCGCTCGTGGCCAAGCTGCTGCTTGGTCCGGAGAAGTAGGTGTCTTGTAAGAAAAAAAAACTTGCACCTTCTATGAGGGAGGAAGGAGGGGGGCGCAGGGAAGGTGGGGCTCTCCCCGCTCATCTCTTGTTCACTCCTCGTCAGACTCGGAGCCTGAGCCGGAGCCTGAGCCCGAACCGGAGCCCGAGCCCTCCTCGCCGTCCTCCTCCCCGTCTTCCTCCTCGTAGGCGTCGTCGGACTCCTCGTTGTCGGAGTCCTCGTCGCCGGACTCCTCGTCCTCGTAGTCGCCGTCCTCTTCGTCCTCGTCCGAGGAAGAAGACTCGGAATCGGACTCGTCGTCCTCCTTGGCGACCTCCGACGGCTGCCAGATGTTGGCCATAAAGAGGTTGAAAAGCGCGACCTTCTGCACGAGGTTCATCCGGTCGACCGTCCACTCGCAGACCGGCTCACCCGCCTTGTCCTCAAAGACGATGTGCATCTTGAGCTTGGAGTGCAGCATCTCCATCAGGCGCATCTGCATGCGGTCCACCTTGTGCGCAAGGTCGTGCGCCTTGAGGTAGTTGGCCTTGAAGGGCGCCCACACCTCCTCGCCGAGGTTGTGGATCTTCTGCGTCATGATGGTGTTGCGCGCGGCATCTTTGTCGGGAACCACGAATGCGTGCGTCTCGCGGAACGTGTTAGGCTTGTCGAGCTCCATGCCGTCCGTGTACCCCGGCGCGCTCACCTTGGGCAAGCGACTGGCGTAAGACGAGAAAGACCGATCGTTGTCAAACAAAAACGTGTACAGCAGCTCCCACATGGCCGCGTGGAAGTTGCCTTTAAAGTCCTTGATGCGAAGCGATTGGTTGTAACCCGATCCTGGCTTCACTCCGATCGTGTTCACGTGTACCGTCTGATCGTCATCCACCTTGTCCGTGACCTTCTGCTTCTTACTCTCGTGCTCCTGGTCGTCCTCGTCGTCGTCCGCCTCCATCTTAAAGGACGCAAGGTGCTTACCGAGCTCCTCGCGCACCGTGGCCGCCAGCTCGCGCAGCTCGGTGCGCACCTCCTCGGTCTCGACCATGTGCGCACCGATCTCCAGGAGGGTCGTGACCAGCTCGAAGCGGCGCGCGCGCTCGCTCTCGTCCTTCTCGATTGCGGGGTTCTTGACGTAGATGCGGGCGGAGACGTGCTTCACATTGGCTATGTTTCCTACGCCACCAGCGTTTTGATCCTCCGCAAACCAGTGCTGGAAGCCCCGCTCAATCTTGCCGAAGTAGGGGCTCTGACCGCCCTCCGCCGGAAAGTCGAGGCCCGGTACGTACAGGTAGGGGCGTTCCTTGCCCGTCGTTTCCATCTTAATGGCCTCTTCGTAGTGGCCGAGGCCGCCCTCACTGCTGAGGTCCGGCGTTCCCTTGTCCAGGCCGAACGCCTGGTAGAGCACTGGCAGGGCCTCGGAAGGCTGCGGGACCGAGTAGTTGGTCTCGCTGTGGAAGGGAATGGGAAACTTGAGCGACCCAAACTTGGTGCGCATCTTCGCGCCGCCGCCGCGGCCCTGGACGATGTCAAACGCGCAGCCCATGAGGTAGTTGACATCCTCGTGGCTGCCGCTTTTTGGGTAGCCCTTGCGGAAGTTGTCGTCCGGTGCGCACATGGAGATATTGCGCATCAGGTCGGCCGCGTTCGACCACCGCTTGGCATCCTCCTCCTTCTTTGCAGCATTCTCTCGCGCGGAAAGGGGCATGGAACTTGCTGCCGTTACAAAAATGGAATTTGGGTGAAACGCGGTGGAACCGTTCCACGCTTGCAGGTTTTCGGGCGATCGCAGGGGCCGGTGCAGAGCGGGAGGCGCGTACCACAGTTACGGACGTGCGTGTTGTGAAATCGCGATTGCATTGTAACGGCGCAGTCATGGCATTGCGATGCCAAGCTTCCCGCGCTGGGCTTCCCGCGGACCGGTGATGCATTTCCCACTTTGCCGGTGCGGGTAGCTCGGCGAGTGGAACGGTTCCATCCTGTAGTGGAAGCGAACCTTCGCACTTTTGATCGACCTGTAGTTGCAATCACGCTAGCCATGGCACCAAAGCGGCGTAAACCGGGACCAATTCCATTCTCGCTGATGCATATTGGGAATCGAGAAAAGGAACAGATCGATTCTGCGTTTGATGCGATCCGTGCAAATGGCACTGAAAATGATTGCACGGAGGCAGTCTTCGTGCGCCAGCAGCTGGCACTACACGCATCGTATGTGGACGCCTGCTCAAAGCTTGAGGCATTTGCCGACGAGATACGCGTCAAGGGCGCAAACCTCGTTCCAACACGCTTCCCGATGCGCCTCACGCAGCGGACGCGCACGAGCGTTGGGGACGGCATGTACCGCTCTTTCTTGCGATGCATGCAAGATCTGCAATGCTCGGTGGCAGGACAGCATAACGGTGCCGTGGGCGACGCCGTCACGAACACGGATGGTTTCTTGGTCAAGTTGGCCAACGTGCTGACCCTTGAGAGTTGCCGCGTGCTCGACGGGCTCGTGTCGCACTCGGAGGCACGCGAAGTCTGCATCTCGTACATTCAAAAGTGTAGAGCGGACGTGGTTCGGGAGGAGAGCGCACACCTGCTGACACTGGCTCCGGCGTGCGAGGTCGTGCTGGGCGAGCTAAATCGCTTTGGTAAGCGAGCCACCAACATATACCAGTGTGTGCCGACGCGTATGCGCGCCTTTCTCAAGACAGCAGAGCGGAAGCGGCTCAGTACAGCCGCCGCGCGGCTTGCGCGTGAGCCGCAGCTGCAGGCCATTCTCGCAAAGCACAGTTGGCTCTTTGGGGGAGATTTTGACGACGCCAAGCTGGTACGCATCTATGAGCTGCTTTTGCTCACGCACATCGAGCTCGCGCAAGCGCTTACGTGGCAGTGCCGTCGCGTCGCGTACCTGGCGGCGGTTAATCCCGAGAACCGGTGCTGGGGCGGCATCACCGTTGGCACGGGCGTGGACGGCGCGCTGATCCATGCGCCGGCGCACATGCGCCGCTTTGACTGCGAAGAGCGCGTGCGGCTAGTGCGCGAGACGGGGGAGGCATTTTTCACGTGCTTCCTCAGCGCGGTCGGCGTGGCCAACGTTGTGCTAGAACTACTGGAGACGCGCCGGTTACCGCTCCATCGGATCGATGCGGCTTATGCAGAACGGATCCTGACGTTCGACTTCTGTAAATACGAGGGCGCTGCACGGAACATACTGGAGGACACGGTGCGTCCGTGGTGTGAGCGTGTCCATTCCGCTTTGTTACACTAAAAATGATAACACCGCGCTCGCTAACCATTTGGTATGCGGCCCCACAAGAAAAGTACGAGTGAACGCGCGGGTACAGAGCGATGGCAGCAAGTGTGTCCGCAGGTGCCGACCCGTTTGTGGGCGGCGCGCAGCAGCGCAACCTCGCACCTCCCGGTGTTGGTGGCGCCATCGGCTCGGCGAACACGCGTGTGAGCGCGCCAGTGGCGGGCGTTGCGCCCACGGAAATCAAGTCGGCTCGACCCAACGAGGGCAGTAACATCGGTATACCTTACACGCGCCTTGTCCCTCTCAACACCAGCAACAAGCTCTTCCTCAAGACCAACCAGGGCAAGATGGAGTGGCGCACCGAGACGGAGGATCTGCGTGCCACCACGCTCGCCTTCATCCTGGGCGTGCGCGGTACGAACAGCATGGGTCGCCCCATTGTGGACGGCAGCACGCCGGCTCCGGGATATCACGGCCACAATGTGGCGTATCAGCCCAACATCATGCCGGGCATGCCGGGCACCGAGCGCTTCCAGCAGCTCTGCTCCCTCGAGTACCTGGAGATGTACTTTGCGCAGGTCCTTTCGAACAAGACAATCGATCTGAGCCAGCGGCTGACCAACGCCGCCGGGACGGGTGCGATGGACACCCTCGACCGGGCGACCAAGTCAACCGGTCCGATTGGCGCCCGTGCTGCCGCTGTTGCGTTTGCGAGGAAGGCAAACGTTTACTTTGGACAGCAGGGCAGCCCCTCGATCGATGACGACGACACCATGCTCAATGTTTCCGACATTGCAAAGCGCAACGGCCTTCCGGGCTCGGAGGCGGCCAGTGCTCCCCAAAACTACCAGGGCATCTTTGCGCGCGACTTTGGACCCTTTCTCAAGGGCAAGGGCAGTGCCACGCGCCTTGTGAGCTGCACCGCGGGCAACAACCCACAAAAGTACAACGAGAACGACCCCGCCAACACCGTCATTGCGCAGCCGTTCTCCGTCTCGCGCAACGCAGGCGACGAGCTGGCCTTTGCCGTGCTCGACGCCAAGCTGACGGAGGCCGGCATGACCGACTGGCGCCCGGATGGAATCGTGCTTTCTAAGGGCGTCAACGACCCGTCCGACAAGCTTTCGGACGAGTACCTGGAGGCGCGTGATGGCCAGCTTTACAACATTCGTGTGCAAGGGCCGGCGATCGGCACCAACTGGACCGGCGACCGCTCCCTGGAGACGCTGCCGCTCGACAAACTGTTTGTCGTGCTGATTGCGGACGTGTGGTTCAACGATGCTGACGGCGACGCTGAGCAAAAGGCACAGGATCCGACCAACATGGAGGACGATCCAAACGACCCTTCGGGAAAGACCAAGATCTCCGCGTACGAGCTCAAGCGGCGCACCGCGCTCGAGCAAGGGCTCAACGAGGCCGCATTTACCAGCCTGCAGAAAGCCGCCTTCAGTCAAGTTGACGGCGGCGAGAAGACGGTGCTGTGCAACTTCCGCGTAAAGGTGTCCACCTCGTCGCAGATGGTCAACCACTCGACCTACAGCAAGAGGGGCAACGACAACGCGACCAAGAACAACACCAAGCGCCAGCGCCTCGACGGCCTGTCTCGCATGGGCCTGAAGCTGTGCAACGCTTTTGGAGAGTACGTAGTCGGGGGCTGGCAAATCGGACAAGTCCTTGATACCTCGGCTTCGCGCGCGGCCATGCCGTCGGGCACGCTTATCGGCGTAAGAACCGCGCCCAACTCGGCGGCACTCAACATCAACGTCAACATCTCGTGGTACACGGCCGACCGCCTGGCCCGCTCCTTCAACAACCCCGAGGGCACCGTGCGCCCGCGCT
>MDTG01280306.1_pt1 | contig 40038 bp, 37 predicted proteins | sample 811421 | NCBI WGS metagenome assembly MDTG01 (sample SAMN05326645, study PRJNA326480) | marine metagenome | isolation source: seawater | place: Pacific Ocean: South East | collected 2011 | reverse complement strand
TACACAAGATCATGCTGCAGCAGCCATCGCAAAAGCTGGAATAGCAGTATATGCTTGGAAAGGAATGACAGAAAAAGAATTTAATTGGTGTATTGAGCAAACAATCCATTTCGGCAAGAATAAAGAGCCTCTCAACATGATTCTTGATGATGGTGGTGACTTGACGAATATGGTTTTAGATAATTACCCAGAGTTAGTCACGAATATAAGAGGTCTTTCTGAAGAAACAACTACTGGTGTTCATCGTTTATATGAAAGGTTCAATAATGGAGCATTACCAATTCCTGCAATAAATGTAAATGATTCTGTAACTAAATCTAAGTTTGACAACAAATATGGTTGTAAGGAGAGCGCTGTTGATGCAGTTCGTCGTGCAACTGATATTATGCTAGCGGGAAAAAGGGTCATTGTATGTGGATATGGTGACGTTGGAAAAGGAACAGCTGCCTCGTTTAGAGGTGCTGGGGCAATTGTTACAATTACAGAAATAGATCCAATCTGTGCACTTCAAGCTTCAATGGATGGTTATGAGGTTAAAAAATTAACAACAGTTATAAAAGATATGGATATCATCTGTACTGCAACTGGGAACAAGGATATTGTATGCGATGATCATTTTCTTGCAATGAAAGACAAAGCTATAATATGTAATATAGGCCATTTTGACAATGAAATAAATATGGGTTGGTTAAATGAACATTATGGACATACTAAATCCGAAATTAAACCCCAAGTTGACTTATATACGCTAGAAAATAATAAACAAATAATCGTTTTAGCAGAAGGCAGACTTGTCAACCTTGGTTGTGCGACAGGACATCCAAGTTTTGTAATGAGTAACTCTTTTACAAATCAAGTTCTAGCTCAGATTGAATTGTGGAAAAATTCTGATTCCTATGAAAATAAAGTATATATGTTACCTAAAAGTCTTGACGAAAAGGTAGCTACACTTCATTTAGATCATCTTGGAATAGAATTAGAAGAGCTTTCAAAAGACCAAGCAAACTATATTGGTGTAAAAGTAAAAGGGCCTTTCAAACCAGAATATTATCGATATTAATTGATCTTACCTTTTTAAACAAAAAAGCTCGCATTAATGACGAGCTTTTTTATGTTCTGAATATTTTAGTTTTAGTTTTTAAAAGGCGCAACAGAGACAAAGGATTTATTATCTTTCTTTTTTGTAAATGTAACAATTCCGTCAACCTTGGCATGCAGGGTATGGTCTTTGCCAAGATAAACATTCTCTCCAGCATTATGGGCTGTACCCCTTTGGCGGACTATAATATTGCCTGCACGGGCAGCTTGCCCACCAAAAATTTTCACTCCCAGTCTTTTCGATTCAGATTCTCTTCCATTTTTAGAACTTCCAACACCTTTTTTGTGTGCCATAATAAATGTTTTTTAAATGATTATTTTGTAAGAGCTACTATTAAGTCTGCTTTTTTCATTGAAGAAGTTATTTCAATACCTTTCTTTTTTGCTTCGTCTCTGAGCTGAGCTACAGTTAATTTACTGTAATCTAAATGCTCAGTTTTCTTTGAGAATGGTTTTTTAGCAGCAAGTTTCGTTTGTGTCTTAGCTGGCGCTACTAACTTTGATTTTGATAAAGATGCCTTGGCTTTAGTTTCGCTAGAATTGATTTTTTCTATTATCAGTTCAGTTAATGCTTGGCGGTGACCATTTTTAACACGATAACCTTTACGTCGTTTCTTTTTGAAAACAATTACTTTATCATCCTTAAGGTGACTTACCACCTTTGCCTGAACTGAAGCTCCAGTTATAGCAGGGGTCCCAATGAAAACTTTCTTACCGTCATCTAATAAGTAAACTTTATCAAAAGATACTTTTGAGCCTTCTTTGTCCATTAACCGGTGCACAAAGAGCTTCTGATCTTTAATAACTTTAAATTGTTTACCTGCTATTTCTACAATTGCATACATATTTCGGTCTTAACGGTCGGCAAATATAATTCTTTTTGATAATAAAACAATCTTAGTGTTTATTACAATTTATTGTAAAAAAAATTCGGAAAGTTAATCTAAGGCAAAAGACCTTTAAAATTAACGATAATATGCTCTACCTAAAATTAGCTTATGAAAATTTACAGATCCAAATAATACCTAACTGTTTTATCTAAACCTAATTTAAATGGTGTTCTTGGTTTCCAACCTAACTCCTTCTTAATTTTTGAATTATCGACTGAATACCTGTAGTCATGGCCAAGACGATCTGCAACAAAATTTATAAGACTTCTTGAGTAGCCTTCTGGACGACCTAATAAAGGATCTAGAATTTTAATTAATTCGTGAACTATATCGATATTTCTTCTCTCATTATCCCCTCCAATCAAATAGGTTTCACCGATTTTACCATTATGTAAAATCATATCAATTGCCTCAATGTGATCTTCAACATACAACCAATCTCTTATATTTTTACCTTCCCCATATATAGGAAAAGGATTCTTGTTAATAATATTTTGAATAACTGTAGGAATAAGCTTTTCAAAATGCTGTACTGGACCATAATTATTTGAAGAATTAGATAAAATTACTGGCAAAGCATAAGTATTAAAATAAGCTCGAACTAAATGATCAGAAGCTGCTTTTGAAGCAGAATAGGGTGATCTAGGGTCATACGAACTGTCTTCAGTAAACTTACCCTTTTCACCTAAACTCCCAAATACTTCATCAGTAGAAATGTGGTAGAAAAGTTTTCCTTTAAGTTTATTTTTCCAATAAATCCTTGTTGTTTCAAGAAGATTTAGGGTCCCCAGTATATTAGTAGAAGCAAATGTAAATGGATCACTTATAGAATTGTCAACATGTGATTCAGCTGCAAGATGAATAACTATATCGAAACTATTAATTTCGAATAGTTCATTAAGAAACTTGAAATTTGTTATATCACCTTTTACAAACTCATAGTTTGAAAAAGACTCACAGCCATTCAGATTATTTAAATTTGAGGCATATGTAAGAGAATCCAAATTAAAAATTCTATAACTAGGATAATATTTAAGAAGTCTCTTAACTAAATGTGAGCCAATAAAACCAGCTCCTCCTGTCAATAAAATTGATTTATACTCACTCACAATATTTAATTCTTTTTAGACATCTTTTCAAAGCATTCTGCCAATCAGGCAAATTTAAAGACAAGTGATTTTCTATTCTTTTAGTGTCTAATATAGAAAACTCTGGTCGTTTAACAGATTGAGAGTAGTTTTCAATAGAACAGGGAATAAGATGGCACTTTGCATTTGAAAATTCTATGATTTTTTGAGCAAAAGAATACCAATTAGTGAACCCCTCATTTGCATAATGATAACAATTAAACCTATAAAAATCTGGATCTGAAATATTTTTTAATATTGTTCGTGCAAGATCAATACCATATGTGGGTTTACCAAATTGCTTGTCAACAATTTGAATCTTTTTATTAACGTGGCTTAACTTTAATATTTTTTTTACAAAGTTATCCCCATAAGGACTGAACAACCATGAAGTTCTGAGAAATACTTTCATAGAACTGGAATTTATTATAGCCTCTTCGCCAATTAATTTAGACCTAGCATAATGATTTAATGGTTTTGGATCTTCATCTTCCTTAATCGGGTTTTTATTTTCTCCATCAAAAACATAATCTGTAGAAAAATGTATTAAGAATAATTGATTTTTTTCAGTGAATTCTACTAGATTTTTAACACCTCTACCATTTATCTCATTTGCTTTATCTCTTTCATATTCTGCTTTCTCAACATTTGTATAAGCTGCACAATTTATAATACCATCAAATTGGCTTTGCTTATATATTCTATTAAAATCATCAGGATTTGTAATATCTAAATCATCCTTAGATGTGAAAATTAATTGATGTTCTGGAAACTCTTTCCCTACGGTCTTAAAGCATTGACCTAACTGACCGTTAGAGCCAGTTACTAGATAACTAGGCATATAGATCTTTATTGAATTCAAACAACTCAGCATTCTTTAAAAAAGATTTTTTTTTATCCTTTTCAGATTGAATCCACTCACACTCTGGAAGCATCCAATCAATATCTAATTCTGGATCTTCAGGTGAAATATTTCTTTCATTTTTAGAGTTGTAATACTGATCTACTTTATAATGGAATATGGAAAATTTACTCAGCGTTATGAAACCATGAGCAAAGCCACGTGGAACAAAAAGTTGTAGATTATTTTTGGAACTTAGTTCTTGACTAAAATGTTTCCCAAATGTTGGCGAACCTTTTCGGATATCTACGACCACATCTAAAACCTTACCCCTTATAACACTTACTAATTTAGATTGACTGTAAGGATGTAATTGGTAATGTAGTCCCCTTAAAACTCCTTTTTTTGAATAAGTTAAGTTGTCCTGACAAAAATTAATTTTTCTTTTAGCCTTTGTGAAAAAAGTTTTTTTACGGTAATTTTCCCTAAAGCTCCCACGAAAATCATTGAAAATGTTTGGTTTAATCAATAGAACTTCATTAAAAAAGGTTTTTACTATCACCATTGAATGTTAAATTCAGGATTAAAATTAATTATTTAATATAAAAGTGAATAAGTTGATCTATAAGTTACTAATTGATTCTTACAGGATTTTAAACTAATAATTTATTAATTTTTACTAAAATATTTATTTGGAATACTTACCTAGAAGGTATTCACCATATGGTGTCCCGTCAAGTTTTTTTGCCTCAGATAAGAGCTTTTCTTGAGAAATGTAACCTTTTTGAAAAGCAATTTCTTCAATACAACCTATCTTAAGACCTTGACGTCTCTCGATAGTTTCAATAAACTGACTTGCCTCCAAAAGTGATTCATGGGTGCCCGTATCAAGCCAGGTAAATCCTCTTCCTAAGGTTTCAACCAAAAGCTTTTTTTTATCTAGAAAATATTTATTTATAGATGTAATTTCAAGTTCTCCGCGTTTAGAAGGTTTAATCATTTTTGATACATTAATTACTTCATTTGGGTAAAAATATAAACCAACAACAGCTTTGTTGCCTTTGGGTTTCTCAGGTTTTTCTTCAATTGAAACTGGCTTACCCTCTTCATTAAACTCAATTACACCATAACATTGAGGATTGTTTACAGTATATCCAAATATTGTTGCGATTGATTCTAATTTTGTTCTTTTTACTACCGATTTTAAATGCAAAGAAAAATCTAAACCATAAAATATATTGTCCCCTAAAATTAGACATACTGGATCTTTACCAATAAATCTCTCCCCCAAAATAAATGCTTCCGCTAGCCCATTTGGCTTATTTTGGACTTTATAGTTTAATGAGATCCCCAACTGACTACCACTTCCCAATAAATTCTTATACAGGTTAATATCTTTTGGCGTACTAATAATCAGAATATCTCTAATACCTGCTAAAAGTAAAACAGACAAAGGATAGTAAACCATTGGTTTATCATAAACAGGAAGTAACTGTTTTGAAACCCCTAAAGTTACTGGAAATAATCTTGATCCTTTACCTCCGGCAAGTAATATGGCTTTCAAATAAAATTATTTTTTAGATTGCACATTTGAATTTTGCAACATACCCTGAATTTGTTTTTTCCCAAGATTATTTTTCCACTTAGTGAGCTTTTTTGGCTCAAATGCAATTGAAACCATGTCACGTTTAAAGCCAATCTTTGGAATTGTAGCACTATGAAAATTCGTAAAAGTATTTACTAACAAAAAATCGCCTCTTGAGCCCAAGAAATAAGATACATAATTTTCGTTAATTTCATTTTTAAGAGAGCGATTTTGAGGATTTTCTAATTCTGGATACATTTTTATAACCTGTTGCATGTCGTCAGAATTTACATATCTAAAAGGACCATTATCTAAAACTGTGTTATGAAGTAGAATAAACATTTGAACATTTGTAACACCTATCGTATCACGATGCCATGCATCACTAAAAATCTCTTTTTTTCTCTCTTTCTTAGGGACATGAATATTTCTATAAACTGAACATGATCTCAAAACACCCTCAGACCCTAAAGCCATTTCAATATGGTCCCAGTTTAAAAGAATTTCATTTAAAACGCTATTTGGGATTAAGTTAAAATCAATCGGGTGTGACATAGAATAAGCTTTTTCATTAACCAATACTCTTGGAGTCAAATTACTTTCAATTAATCTTAAATCATTTTTTTTTAGCTCTACACGGCCCTTTATTGATAATGGCTGTTTTATTGCTTTACGCTGAATAATATAATTAATGAACTTATTTTTAATTTTTTTAATCATTCTTAATAATGTATTATGGGATATATAATTTAGTGAGAAAAATCATTATTAAAATTATTGCTATAAATTTCAGTTAATCCTTTAAATTAATTAAAATAACTTTGAATCAGTTTAAGTTCCTTTTTACTTACATTAAAAGAATCATCAAAATCCAAATTAACAGGTATTTTTAAATCCTTTAGAATCTGAAAATATACATTTCTATTACAATGGGATCCATCAAGATAAAATGAATCATCAAATAAATGATACTCGGTAAAATCCATGTATTTAAATTTAAACTCATCAAATAAATTCGTTATTTCGATTATTGAATTATTTATATATGAAAAATCATAGTTATTTTCCTTCATTAGTTGAATAACTGATGGAGCAAAAGGTGGAGAAAAACCAAAAACGATAATGCCTTTATTTTTGCAATACTCTAAAATTTTTATTAAAATTTTTAATTGATTTAGATCTATTTCTGAACCCATGATTCTCTTATAATCATTTTTAAAATTAAGATTTTTATTATTCCTAGAAGGGGGTAAAAGTATATTTGATTCTAGTAATTCTTTATCACTCATAATCAACCTTTTACCATCAAAATAAGAGCCATCATTTCTAAATCCCGAGAAACTTAAAAATGATTTTTCACCAATTAAATAAACGTCATTCAATTTTTTTATTTCATCAAAAAGAATATACGGAAGGTTTAAATTATTTTTTTTGAAAGTATTATTCAATCGATACATATACTCCTTATTAAAATTCCATTGGTCAATTCCAATTATTATGGTGTCCTTTTTGGAGAGTCCTATTTCTTTAACAAGATTATAAAAATCTTCCAGGGACCATGCAATCATTGAGTAATTATATACACTTGTGTTTAAAAACATTTCTCTTTCAAAGCCAGCTGTTCTTGAAGTTCCAATTATAGAAATATTTGTATTTCCATTTTTTAATTTAAAATCAATTATTGATTGTTTAAATTTTGGATTAAAATAAATTTCTTGTCCTTTTGCAAGTTTAATTAAATTATTTATTGAGATCCTGTTTATCAAAAATATCACAAACAACCCTGTTGAAACAACTAAAGATAACTTTAAAATAAATTTTAAAAATTCTTTCATCAAAATTGAAAATAAATAAATTCGCTAGATTGGTTGTGAAACCAGATTACAAAAAAAATAATAACTGATAATAAAATTATTTCAATGTTTCCAAAAAAGCTGAAATCTAATCTTTCTTTTTCCCTTAATAAATAATCAAATATTAACAAGGTAATAACATACAACATGCCTTTTTTGTAAAAGAAAATTGGACTAAAATCAAAAAACATGATCTTTAAATAATTAAAAGAATCTGCAACTGTTTCACTTCTAAAGAAAACCCAACCAATAGTTACAAGCGAAAAGGTAATACTTATTTGAAAAATTTCATTTATAGAGGGTATTCCTAATTTCCCACCGACCACTGAATTTATATACTTCCTATTAACCTTATAAATAAATAGTGGTATAAATAATATGGAATGGAAAAAGCCCCAGAGAATAAAGGTCCAATTTGCCCCATGCCAAAGACCACTAATGATGAAAATAATAAGTATGTTCAAAATAGAGGTCAAATTCCCTTGTCTTGAGCCCCCAAGAGGGATATAAAGATAATCTCTAAACCATGAAGAAAGAGATATATGCCATTTCCTCCAAAACTCACCAATATTTCTTGAAAAATAAGGTGATCGGAAATTTGACATCAATTCAAAACCGAAAAGTTTTGACGTTCCTATAGCAATATCTGAATACCCGCTAAAATCACAATAAATTTGAAAAGCAAAATAAATTGCACCTAAACAAAGAGTCCCCCCATGAAATTGACTATAATTGCCGAATATGTCGTTTACAAAAGGCGCAAGAGAATCTGCAATAACAACTTTCTTAAACATCCCCCACGCTATTAATCTTAATCCTTCAATCCCTTTTTGAAATTTAAAATTCCTCCTTTTTAAGACTTGAGGAAGAAGATTGGTTGCTCTTTCTATTGGACCAGCAACTAATTGAGGAAAAAATGAAACAAATGTTGCAAATGAAATAAAATCGTTTGTTGGTTTTAACTTTCTTTTATAAATATCTATTGTATAAGACATAGTTTGAAAGGTATAAAATGAGATTCCCACAGGTAGAATAATTTTTAATGTCCAAAGAGTCTTGATTTTATATCCAAAAGCTGCTAATAGGTTTATCCAAGAATCAATGAAAAAATTGTAATATTTGAAAAACCCTAACATTATTAAATTTAGAGATATTGAAATCCATAAAAGAAGCTTTTTCTTTTTATCAGAATCATATTTAGGGATATTAATTCCTATTGTAAAATCTATTATTGTAGACATAATTATAAGAGCAAGAAATCTTATGTCCCACCAACTATAGAAAATATAAGAACTTGTTAGTAAAAAAAAATTTTGAGTACGTATATTCTTATTAAAAACAAACCAATATGAAAAAAAGACTACAAATAAAAAAATAAAAAAATCGCTTGAATTGAATAGCATTAAAATTTTATATTTTTTGTTTTTCTTTCAAAATATTACTCAAATAATTTTAATAATTGTTTTTTCCTTAAGTGAGATGAAAAATTTTTATTATAAAATTTTCTGCCATTTTCACCTAGAATATCCCTTTCCTTTTTATTAGCGTTAATTGCCTTTTCTACAATTTTCATTAATTGATTAATATTGCCTGGATCACATACGAGACCGGAATTAGATTTTTTTAAAACAGAAGCTCCTTCACCTCCGATCATTCCCAAAATAGGTTTACCCATGGCCATATATCCTTGCAATTTTGCAGGTACAGTTTGATTAAATAACTTACTATTATTTAAAGAAATATAGAAAAAATCAGCTTTTGATCCCCAATATGGGATTAATTTGAGCTTTTGTTGAGGAATAAAAACTACAGTTCGTTTTTTTATTTCTTCAGAAAGTAATTTCATCATTTTTCCTTTGAATCTTCCTTCGCCAATAAATACCCACTGAATATTTTCCCTATTGATTTGATTTATAACTTTACACAGAATATCGAGACCCTGAACGGTCCCTATGTTTCCCATAAAGACAATTTTTAAGGCATTCTTATTCAATTTAATATCTGCCTTTAATACAATCTTATTCTCCTCTATTATTTTTTCTGCCCAATTAGGAAAATAATAGATTCTATTGTGATAGACACGGTTTTTGACGATGTTTTTAAAACTATTAGATCCAACTAAAATGATATCAAAATTTTTGTAAATGATTTTTACAATCGTTTCAATGCTATTTAAAATACTCCTAGATTTAATTATTCCTACTGCTTCAAGTGTTTGTGGCCATAAATCTAAATCCCAAAGAATAGCAGTGCTTTTCCTTAAAATTTTATATAATATAGCTGAAATAGATATAAAAAACGGACTTGTATGATGGACCAATACTTTTTCGTATTTTTTATGGAAAATTATTAGGTGTAAAGTATAAATTAAGGTGCTTATGAAAAAAGTCAAATAATTTAAAATTAATCTGGAATTTGAACCGTTGCCTCTTGGAAACAAAGGAAGCCTTCGTATAGTCAAATTACCTCTCTTTTCGAAGGACTTTTTAAATGGTCCGTAACCTTTATAAATTTTACCCTCTGGGTAATTTGGCCATCCAGTCACTACATGTAGTCGAAAGCCTTCTGAGATTAACCAACTTACAACTTCATTTATTTTAAATTGTTCAGGATAAAAATGATTTGTAAAAATTAAGACTCTTTTCGCCAAACCTTAGAATTGATATAGTCTATATAAGATAAAATAATCCTTTCTACTTTTAATGATACGTTAGGTTTAGAATAATCTTGCACAATTGGAAAATCTCTTGAAACTTTATTTTGAAATTTAACTACCTCTAGTGCTTGAAGAATTCGATCTTTCTTCAAACCCACCATCATAACAGCAGCTTCTTCCATAGCCTCAGGACGTTCGTGAGACTCTCTTATGTTCAACGCTTTGAAATTCAGTATAGATGATTCTTCTGAAATTGTACCGCTATCTGAAAGCACAACAAATGCATTTTTTTGAAGTTTATTGTAATCAAAGAAACCCTGGGGATCTAGCCAACGGATTTGTGAGTGAGATTGTGATTTTGAAATTTCAATTCTTTTTTTTGTTCTCGGATGCGTACTTACAATTACCGGCATATTGTAAATATCTGCAAGAGCATTTAAAGTACCTATTAGGTTTTTAAAATTTGAAGTATTATCAATATTTTCCTCTCGATGAGCCGAAACCAAAAAGTATTTTTCATTCTCAAGCTTAAGATTTTTTAAGATGTTACTTTTTTGTATATCCTCCTTAAAATGATCTAATATTTCAAACATAGGTGATCCTATATCAATTATTTGATCTGGTGGAAGTCCCTCCTGTAAAAGATATTGCCTAGATATTCTACTATATGTTAAATTTATATCCGCCAAATGGTCTACTAATTTTCTATTAATTTCTTCAGGTACTCTCTGATCAAAACAACGGTTTCCAGCTTCCATATGAAAAATTGGGATTTTTCTTTTTTTAGCAGGAATTGCCGATAAACAGCTATTAGTATCGCCAAGCACTAGAAAAACTTCTGGTTTCGTTTTTGCTAAAATAGCATCTATTTTAATTAAAATTTGACCAATAGTTTGTGATGCGTTTTCACCTGCTGCATCAAGAAAAAAATTTGGTTCAGGCAAATTAAGGTCTTGGAAGAAAATTTCGTTTAATGTATAGTCATAATTTTGTCCAGTATGAACTAAAATGTGTTCAAATGATTCAGACTTATTTAAACGGTTAATAACTCTTGAGAGACGAATAATTTCTGGTCTAGTCCCAACCACAGTCATTACCTTAATTGGCTTTACTTTCATAATCCTAAGTTACACTTTTTCATAATAGACATCAGTATCCTCTGGATCAAAATGCTCATTGATCCAGAAAATTGTTATAAGATCTTTTTTTCCAGTGTTTTTAATATTATGTGTTGTCCATATGGGTATATCTACATATGAAGGAGCTTCTCCACTCAGCTCGTAATCATTCTGTTCATCAGTTCCAATTTTTCTCATTTTAAGCAAAGCTTCTCCTTGAATAACTGAAAATCTCTCTATTTTCCGTGAATGAAAGTGATTCCCTCGAGTTATTCCTGGCCTAGTAACTGAGTAGGAGATCTGACTTTGGGAATGATTTCTAATTAACTCAGAAAAATACCCTCTTTCATCAAAATTTAACTTATGTAATTTTGGAAAATATTTCGAATGATCCAAAGCTGATCGAAAAGTATTAAACAATTGGATATCAAAATTATTTTCTAACATGGGAAAGTTGCCTCTTTGTATGTATATATTATAGAAATTCTTTAATTGGTCTAATACTTCTGAAACTTTTTTTTCAGTTTCTTGGGGAATATCTATTGTATGAACACCCACCTTATCAGTGTGATTTAGAATATGGTTTGCTGCAGATTCAACATATAATAATGGAACCCGCTCATCATTAATTATTTTTGGTGCTTTGCCATGAATTATTTCATCTGAAAAAGTAGAAATAAAGGAATTGTAGTTTGGCTTTCCAAAAGGACCAAAAATATTTGGGAGTACTAAATTGAAGAAAGAAAATTGTGCGTCAGTCGCAGCATCAGAAAAAATTTTACCTGCTTTCATTTTTGATTTGCCATAATGTGAGTCCGTATATATTTGTACGCTAGATGAATAAATTAAAGTTCCTTTAAAATTATTTGAAACTAAACTCTTAGACAGAATTTTCGCTAATTGGATATTAGTTTTTGAAATTTCTTCTTGTTTATTATGCCGATTTAAACCCGCTAGGTGTATGATTACATCACAGTTATTTACAAAACTTGACATTGCAAATTGATCCTGAAAAAATATTCTTTTAAAATCTACGATTTGAAAGTCTTTGGATTTATATTTTATAATTTTTTTTATAAAGTTCCCTAAAAAACCATTGTGCCCTGTAATCCCAATTTTCTTACTAGCCATTAATTTCCTTTTGTACTTCAGTTAATTCCAATAAAAGTTCTTTCATCTCTTTTACACCTAAACGGATTGTGTTATCTGAATTGTACTCGCCCTTGATAGTGTTTGTCTGACCTTCAGAAAAATATTTTTTATAGTTTAAATCTCTATTATCCGCTCTTACTCTGTAGTAAGTTCCTAAATCTTGTGCTTTTAGCATTTCTTCTGCAGTTACTAATGTTTCGTACATTTTCTCTCCGTGACGTATTCCTATAGTTTCAATTGGTACATTAGAATTAAATAATTCTTTTAATGCTTGGGCTAGAATCCCTATCGATGCCGCAGGAGATTTTTGGACAAATAGATCACCTTGTTCACCATTTTCAAAAGCATAAAGAACTAATTCGACAGCATGATCAAGAGTCATCATGAAACGCGTCATTTCGGGTTGGGTTAAAGTTAATGGTTTGCCTTTTTTGATTTGTTCTATAAAAAGAGGAATAACTGATCCCCTAGAGGCCATTACATTCCCATAACGTGTGCCACAAAATACTGTCTTTTTTGGATTTAAATTTCTTGACTGAGCTACCATTACTTTTTCCATTAACGCTTTACTCATACCCATTGCATTGATTGGATAAGCAGCTTTATCTGTACTTAAAATAACAACTTTCTTTACTCCCTCTTGTGCTGCACAAGTAAGAATATTTTCTGTACCAAGAATATTTGTTTTTACTGCCTCCAGTGGGAAAAACTCACAAGATGGGACCTGTTTTAAGGCTGCTGCATGAAAAACAAAGTCTACTCCGTGCATAGCCTTTTTGATCGAATAAATGTCCCTTACATCCCCAATGTAAAATGTAACCTTAGGGTTTCTAATTTTTTTTCTTAAATCGTCTTGTTTTTTTTCATCTCTTGAAAAAATTCTAATTTCTGAGATTTTAGAATTTAAAATTCTTTTCAAAACTGCATTGCCAAATGATCCTGTTCCCCCTGTGATCAGTAATACGCCTCCATTAAACATAAAATTATTGTTTTAATATTTGAAATAAATCTAAAGGTTTTTTTTGATGTAATTTGCCATGACAAAGCTTTTAATTTCCTCAGATTGTTTTTTCTTTTTTCTAATAAGGGTAAATTATTTATGAGATTGATTAAAGCTTTTTCTATCGACTTTGTTGAATTAGCATTAAAATACACCCCTCCATCTTCCAAAAATTCAGGCATAGGCATTTTTTTACTACAGGCAATTGGTAATCCAGAGGCCATTGATTCAATTAAAATATTTGGCATGTTCTCACATGTGGATGCAAAAATTATCCCATCGTGTGATGAATAAAATTTTTGAATCTCTTTATATGGTACTTCGTCAATATATTTGATAAATTCTTTTTCTGGGTCACTTTTATTTATCTCTAAAATCATTTTTTTCCCGTAAGGAGGATAGATTATAGGACCTAATAATGTTAATGTAACGGGAAACCCGCATTTTCTTAGATTTGTGACTGCTTTAATAGTATTCACTTGATTTTTATATACATGAACTGTGGAAACATAAATAAATTTGAAAGGTTTTGAAATTGTATAATTCCCATATTTACAATTTAAATTTTTCCGATTAATAAATCTTTTCGAGATACCGTGATGAATAATTATGTTTGGTATGCTTTTAACTGGGAGTTGCTCTAATATGTAATCTCTGGCGTATTTTGAAATAAATATTATACCACTTGAATTTAAAAAACATTTTTTTTGCCGTATGAAGTTAATTTGCAATTTTAATTTTTCTCGAAAGCTTTTAATTTCTTTCCAAAAAATTCTTTCATATAGAAGCATATTTTGTGACATACCAACTACAGGTTTAAATTTTCCAATAAAATCTCCCGTAATAGATAGTAAAACGTCAGCTCTTTTTTTTAAATAAAAGTCCATTAAATAGGTTTGGTAAATTATTCTGAAAATTTTATTTGAATTGAGAAAAAAAGACGTCTTTTTTATAAAAATATTCTTGTTTGGTAAGTTTTTTAGTACTTTTTCCGAGCTTATTATGATAATTTTTTTTATTTCAGGGTGTTCTTGTTTATTGAAATTATTAAGTAATTCATAAAGATGGGTTAGCCCGCCTGTATTCACTATACTGCTTGCATCAATCGCTACTATAATTTTCTTCATAGCTTTAAATATTCTCCGCTATTTTCATAATACTTTCCATTCATCCCCAGTTTGAAAAAATCAATTGGATGATTTTTACCAATCAGCCCTCCTAAATCAAATGTTTTTATGCCATTTGATTTAAAATGAATTAATGCCTCCCACAATAGAAGGTAATTAACATTTAATTTTCTACCCTCTTCAGAAGACCAGCCTATTAAATAAATGATATTACTCAATTGTCTCGAAATTAATATTGCTCCAATGTCAACCCCATTTTTAAATGTTTTAAATACATGTAATTTTTCATCATTGCTCTCATAAGATTTCATTTTCTTTATTAAATAAGGATTTATTTTTTGAAAATTCCTTCTTCCATCATTTATATATATTTCCAAAAGGCTCTCAATTTCCTTAGTTTCTGTTGTATGTAAAATCCTTAAGTTTTGTTTTTGAGATTTTCTTAATGAATTTCTCCATTTTGGCTTAAGATCAAATAGGAGCTCCGTTTCACTTTTTTCAAGGTCTATAATTAATGACTTCCAATTTGGTATATTCAATTTTAATGACCTCTTGTTTTCTAAAAATAAACTTTCAATTGAGTTAAAACTTATATCTGGTGATATAGATAAAAAGCGTAATTTAAAAATATCTCCAATCTTCATTAGCTTTAAATAAATATTTATACGATCATTTAATTTTACTGAACTTAATATAATAGGCCCCCTATTAATTCTCAATATTGAAAAAATATTTAAATATTTTTTTTTAATCAAATGAAAAAATCCGACAAGATTATCGTTAATCAAAATTTTGTTAGTTTGAACATTTTTATTTTCAATATCAGCTTTTGAAGTAGTATAAAAATTTGATTGTAGGAGATTTATATTTGAAGAATCATTTAATGCTGAATAATCAATTTTATTTACTCTTTCAAACTTGACTTTTCCCAAATTAGATCTAAAATTAATAAGGGTTTTAAAATATTTTATTGATATAGTATGATTCAATAAAACAAAATAAAGGTTATTGTATTTTTTGAATTTACCCTTTTGTGAATTAAAATAGATTGGCCATCGGATAACTGGAAAGCCCTCTTTAATAAGTCTATATAATTCTTTATCACATATAATTTCTACAGGAAATAAATATGGTGTATAGGAAAAATAATTTTGTTTTAAATCAAAGTTCTCATAAGGCTTATATCTTTTACTTAAAATTTCTTTGAAAACATTAAAGTTTCTTTTCTTCAAATTTGAAATATGATCTAAATCATTTCTTGGAATAAGAAATTTTGAAAGTAAGGAAATTTTATAACCGCCAGGCTTTTGAATTAAATGGTTTTTTAAAGAATCAAAATATTTTTTTAGATTATAGTTTGCAAAAATTCTTGATTCACTAATTAAATTCGTGATTATTTTTTTTAGAAACCATTTTGTAGAAAATAAAACATCGCTGTCAATGATCTTTTTATCTAATTCTAAACTCGTTATTTCTTTTTTTAAAAAAGAATTTATATCAAGGTTTTCATAAAATTCCTTTTTAAGTTTTGATGGACCACCAGATCGTGAAATCATTAAAGCCCCGTTTGGGATAGCTAAATGTTTATAATGACTAAATAACACGAAATCTCCTTGCTTACCAATTATCTTATCCTTCTTCAAACAATGAGTTGCATCCTCAATATACCATGAGTTAAATTTTAAACATAGATTTTTAATTTCATTAAGGACTAAGGGCTTGCCAAAATAATGAACTGCTAAAAAAATATCAGGCTTTGTGCTTTGAGTTAAAAGATTAAGTTTTGTTAAATCTGGCTTAAACTCACTGTCAATTGGATAGTAACAGATGTTTATATTTTCTTGATTGATTAAAAGTATAGGGTCACCACAAAAATATTCTGGGATGTAAACATTTAAAATTTTCCTATTTATTTCTCTTCTTTTTAATAAACAAATTGCAAGAATAGACCAAGAAGATCTTGACAAATAAAAGTGAGTTTCACCTTCTTCAGGTTCCCAGAAATTCTTTTTTTTTCTAAAAAATGTTTTAAGAGAAAATTTTAGTCCTTGCGGTATCAACTTAAAAATTTATTTAATTTTTTAAATTTTTTAATGTATAAAAAATCAATATTCCCCATTAAAAAGGATTTTATTCTTGAAACCTTCATTAGAGGGTCTACGGCTTCCCTATTAATCAATTTTTTGTTAGAAAAATTGTTACCTCTTAATCCTGTGTGGATATAATCAAAATTTTTGTCAATAATTTTTAATGCCTCTTTATTTACACTTTCAAATGTTCCGAATGGAAAAGCAAAATGTTTTATTTTAATTCCAAACTCTTTTTCTAAGTTAAGTTTGCTTGTTGCTATCTCATCTTTTAGTTTTTCGATTGATGACATTTTTGAAAGCATTTGATGAGATAGTGTATGACATCCTATTTTATGACCTGTTGATAATAAAAATTCAATATCATTTTTGTCCATAGTGTCATCGATATTAAATTTATTATACCCACTAGGATAAATATTTCTAATAATTGAATTATATGTAGAAGAGTATTTTTTAGCACCAACAAAATCAGAAATTATAAAAAATAAAGCCTTAATGTTTAATTTATTTAATACTTCTTCAGCAACTATTCTGTTTGATTTAAATCCATCATCAAAGGTTATTAATAATTTTTCGCCTTTAATTGATTTATTCTTTAAGCCTTTTTCAAATTCATCAGGTGTAATAAATTCATATTTTTTTTTTAAACTCAGAATTTGATTTTTAAAATTCTTAATTTCATGACCAGATTTAAAGTCATGATATATTAAGACTCTTATATTAGATTCAATTTTTTCTTTGTAAATATTTTTTTGAATTCTTTTAACATAAAAAAATATATCTAAAATCACCATAAATATACTCTTAGCTAACATCATCTTCTGAATAATTTTTTGATTAAAAGTTTTAATAAGCTTAATGATTTACTTGCTTTTAAGCTAAACATTTCGGTAACTAACAAACTCAATCCTCTGTAAATATTTTTCCTTAAATAATAACTTATTCTAATGCTATTTAATCTTGGTTCAATAATTTCCCAAAGGTCTTGACTATTTGAAAAATTTTGAATTTCAAATACATGTAACTTTGTTAAATTTTTAAGGTTATTAAAATGATAATCAAAGTTTACGGATAAGTTTTTACCATGAATTCTATACTCCCCTAGAAAATCTTCACAAAAACCAAAGTTTCCATTTTTTAAAGCAATATTTAACCACAAATCATAGTCCTCCACTGTAATCAAATCTTTACTTTCATTAAATAGTAATTTTTTCTTCTTTAAGAAAGAATTACTTACAATTGTTGAAGAAGTGGATAATTTATTCCCAAAAATTAATAATTCATTATAAAACTTTTTTGTTTCTAAATTATAATAATTAGGTGTTTTTTTACTTTCATAAATTTTGTTTTGATATTCATTTGAACAAATAATATCAAAACCCTTATCTGTCAAATTGATTAAAGTAGAGAGCTTGTTTTCATACCATATATCGTCACTGTCTAAAAATGCTATCCAATCAGCTTTTGAATTTTTAATTCCATAATTTCTCGATTTTGCTATAACTCCGTCATTTTTAATTTTGAATGATTTAATTCTTGGGTCATCGTACGATGATATTATTTTATCAGAGTTGTCAGAAGAGTGATTGTCAATAATTAATAACTCCCAATTGTTATAGCTTTGGTTTAAGACAGAATCTATTGCCTGTTTAAGAAATTTTCCATGATTATAATTTGGTAAAACTACTGAGAAGTATGGCTTATTTTGCATTTATAAATTTAGCCTTAACAAATTTAAATAGTTCGTCGACGTCATTTAGATTATTATTTTTTGGTTTAAATCCTTGTTCTATAATCAGATCATAATTAAATGAAAAAAATAAGTCATCTTTTTTATGAAGTTTTTTTTTGATAATAGTTTTTGGCTTTATACCATATCTTTTTTCGTATCGGTTGGCTACTAATTCAGCTAAATCCTTAATACTTAACGTCCAATTTCCTCCAAAATTGAAAATTATTGGGAGTTTTTTACTTTTAAAAAAAAGATTAATCATAAAATTTAAAAGTCTGCACACCTCTTTAACTGAAACAAAGTTCCTTAATTGCTTGCCATCAGAATTAATATTAATGGTATTATTTACAACAGCTTGTTTGCAAAAATCATTTACAACTAAATCCCAAGGTTTTTTGCTCTTTGAGCATGGAACTCCAAATGCATTTGATAGTCTAATAACATTTAATTCAAAATTTTCAACATCTTTGTATTTTAAAAGTGTTTGTTCCCCAATTTTTTTTGAAATTCCATATGGATGGCTTGGCTTTAACGGTGTTTTCTCATCTATGATACCTTTAAGAGGACTCCTGTAAACATGAGCAGTTGAAAAAAAAATAAATTTTTTTACTAGACTAGAAATAGCAGTTTTTATGAAAAAATCTAGCGTGATTGAATTAAACTTATTTGAATTATCTGGATTCTTTTCACACTCTCTTGCATCTGGAGAAGCACAATGAATAATTATATCTTGATTTTTACATACGTTTTTTATTGATTCTTTTTTGTCCCAATTTATTGGAACAAAATCAAATCCTTCTATTTTTCTGACATTTGATGAAGAACAAATAGTTATTTTAAATTCCTTTCTTTTTCTGAAATAATTGTAGATACAACCTCCCAAATATCCTGACCCTCCTGTGATTAAAATATTCAAAGCTTTATGTTTAAAACTTTTTCTTTTCCTTCAGAAAAAATTTATTGCCAAGGAGCATTCCCTTTACTCCATAATTTTTCCAGTAACTCTTTATCCCTCATTGTGTCCATACATTGCCAAAAACCTTCATGCCTAAAGGCCATCAATTCATCAATTTCAGCAGCTTTTTCAAGAGGCTCTCTTTCTAGTAAAGTTTCGTCTCCATTAATGAAATCAATAAATTTAGGTTCAACAACAAAAAAGCCTCCATTTATCCAACCTTTATGCATTTGAGGCTTTTCCTTAAAACTTTTAACAATTCCTTTTTCATTGAGTTCCAACTCTCCAAACCTTGCCGGTGGCCTAACAGCAGTCATGGTTACCATTTTATTGTGTTCTTTATGAAATTTAAGCAACTCGTCTATATCAATATCAGAAACACCATCACCATATGTTAAAAAAAATGGATCATCACCAATAAATTCTTTTAATCTTTTTACTCTACCACCTGTCATCGTTACTTTACCTGTATTTACTAAGGTTACATTCCAATCTAAAAAGTTTTTTTGATGATGTTTAGTTTTTCCCGTTTTGAGATCAACTGTAAAATCAGAGTTCAAATCGTAATAATTTAAAAAATATTCTTTTATAACTTCTGATTTGTGCCCAAGAGCTAAATAAAATTCTTTATGCCCATATTTAGAATATGTATTCATTATATGCCATAAAATAGGCCTGCCACCTATAGGAACCATTGGCTTTGGAATAACATTTGTATATTCTCCTAATCGAGTCCCCAATCCTCCAGCTAATAAAACTACTTTCATTTTTCCCAGTTGTATTTAATTTCATTTATGTTTTTTCGATCCACCTCTTCTTGTTCATGAGCAATATTTGCTACGTTCATAACAATGCTTTTTTTTGAATTTATATTCTTAAATCCAAACCATATTCCAGGTTTTACTGTTATCCTACTATAATTGCTCCTTCCTATTGTTATTTCCTTAAAAAAGTCAACTTTATTTTTTTTCTTAAAGAAAACAAATTTTACCTCCCCTAGTGGAACTGTAAGATTTAATGTCATTTTATAATGATATTTCCATGCTTTAACTGATTTTGGATTTAACTCTGAAAAATATACTTCCCCAAACCCCTCATATTCACTCTCTATATTACTCAGTACTTTAAGTACATCTCCGCCAACTGTTTCTATAATTGGCATTTTTTTTACGAAAATATGATTTAAAAATAATGACTCCATTTCATTCTATTAGATTTTGCTTTTAAAGTATAGTCTTTGATTTGTTTTGTTGTGAATAAATACATATTAGATTTTGACTCATAATATGTTTTGTACCACTCAGCTGTGTATGAAACCGTCTCATCAAAATCTAGTATTGCATGCCAATTTAATAAATTAAGGGCCTTATCACAGTTTAACTTTAATAGTTTAGATTCATAAGGACCATTATAAAAATCTGAAATATCTTCAAAATTAATATCTTTCCAATTTTGCTTGATAGCTTTAACTAATTCTAAAACACTTTTATCTTTCTGCAATTGTGGGCCAAAATTAAACGCCTCTCCATGTAATTCTTTGTTATTTAACATTTCAGCTGCAAGACTTAGATATCCGCTTAGGGGCTCTAACACATGTTGCCAAGGTCTAGTTGCTTTTGGATTACGTAATTTTACAGTCTCACTTAAAGACCAGGCCTTTATGCAATCGGGGACAATTCTATCTGGAGACCAATCTCCTCCACCAATAACATTCCCTGCTCTTGCAGAAGCTATTCTAACTAATGAGGTTTCTTTGGGGAAAAAAGATTGTATATGAGATTTTACTACTAATTCTGCCGATCCCTTTGAAGCACTATATGGATCGCTACCCCCCAAAGTATCATTTTCTCTGTATCCCCATGTCCATTCAACATTGTTATAACATTTATCACTTGTAATGATTACAGCAATGCATTTTTTATCTAGTTTTCTTAATCCCTCAAGAACATTTAAAGTCCCTATTGTATTTGTTTCCCAAGTTTCTATTGGATTCTCATAAGATTTTTTTACAATTGCTTGAGCAGCAAGATGAAATAAAAAATCTGGGTTTGAATCTTTTATTATTTTTTGTATCTCATTAAAATTTGAGATATTGATCCTATGATCTGCAATCTTGTCAGCTAGTTGACAAACCGTAAAATTTGACGGGTCTGTATATGGATCAAGAGCTATCCCAATAACATTAGCACCAAGCATTTTTAACCAAGTCGTAAGCCATGAACCTTTAAAACCTGTGTGCCCTGTTATTACCACATTTTTACCAAAATAAATATTATTCATAATTCAAATCTGATTTAAATGATTTAAAAATATTTTTTTCCATCTGGGAAGCAATTTATCATTCCAAAAGAAAATTTCATTATTATTATTAGAATTTCTAATAGAGAGGTTTTTTATGCTTCGTAGTAGCTGTTCTCCGTTAGATACAAAATGAACATTGTTAATTTTTCTCAGAGGACTAAAGTTAGGTCTTTTTGCGTATCTAAATACAATTACATTTAAGCCAGCTAAATAGGCTTCTAATCCCGCTGTTGTGGTGTCAGCCGAAACCGCAATATCAAAGTTTTTAATTACTTCGCTTATTTTTTGATTTACAATAGTTATATTTCTAATATTAAAATTATCCAAATTAATTTGGTTTATTGGATGAGGTTTGAATGCGATTTCAAATTTTAACTCAGATTTTTTTTTACTTAAATATTCTGTCAGAAACTTTAGACTATAGAGCATAGATTTTGTTGAGTTAACATCTATATCTCCAAAAAAAATAATTTTTTTAATTTTTCTGTCTTTCTTAACTGATTTAAACTCGTTATTGCTACTTGTTACAAATCTTAGTGCCTCAACATCAAGAATCTTTTTCGGATTATATCCCACGTCAGTGAGTGTTTTTTTTGAGAAAGGTCCATTAACTGCTATAAAATCAGATTTGGGTAAATTTGACAAATCTGACAAATTATCAAAATAACGAAGGTCCCAAAACCTTATAAGAGTGTGAGCTACTCCGATTATAGGCGCTTTTTGATATTTTTTCCAAGCATATAAAATAGCTCTTTCCCAACCATTATTTTCATTAAGAAAAAGACCTAATTTTTGTTGAGGTAAATTTTTGAAATAGAGCTCAATTGACTCTATGAAAAGTAAATTTTCAATAAGTACGGAACCTGAAAATGAATTGTCCCAATCATTTTTTAGAAAATACCACAAATTAACATTTGAGTTTTTTGGAATAAATAAAGATGTTTCGGGGTTATACTTTTTTTTTCTAAAATAGATTTCAAAGTAATACTTAATAACTCTTAATAAGGCTTTAGAATTGATAAAAAAAGGAATTAGATGATGAATTTCACCATGTTTAGAAGAATTAACATTTATTTGGTTCACTAGTTTCGAACCTTGTTTTATTGATCTAACTTTTTTACCGATATGAAAATGATTCAAAAAATTCATTTTGATTTTATTGGAATTCAAAAGTTGTGGAAGTCCACCCCAATAATTGGATATTATAGAATTGCTGGAATCGTTAGGTAAATCGAAATTTATAAAATGTGAAGCAATGAAAATTTGATGTTTAGTTTTATGCCATACAATATTTCCCTTAGTTTGTAAAAGATAGGATTTTAAATTTTTGAAATAACAAAATAGTCCTCTTAAAAAAAAGGGTATATTATTTTTAAAATTCTGATAAAATGAGAAGTCAGAATTATACATTTTTATCACTAGTTTTATATTTAATTTTGATGCCAGATCTTTAAAAGAGTTGCATATTTTTTTATCTGAAGTAAAAAGTTTTATAGTAGCTGGCATAGAGTTTTGAATTATTTCTTCAACAGCTAACATTTTAATTGAATCTGATATATTCGGAGACTTTATCATATTTTTTTCAATAATTGTACTCATCCACCATAAGCTATATTCTTTGTATTTATATATATTAATTCCATTATCTAAATCATTAAACTTTTCATCAATTTGATTTACAAAACTTAAATACTTCTCTCTTAAACGATAATCATTCTTCTCAACATATTCAGGTACTGATATAAATCCTTGATCTGCTAATCTCCCATCCCAATGGTATGCTGATTCATATCTATTTTTTTTAATTGAATAATCACCTTCAACAATAATCATTTCCTAAATGATATTATCATAGATTAACAAATTTTTAAAGATATTTTTTAATTGATAAAAATAGTCTTTCATTGCCTTTACTAGTGTAATGTACTCCATCATAACAAAGTCTATTATCAAATCTTTCGAAATCAATCACAGTTTTATTAATTTTTAATTTATGATTAAACTGATTGCTTTTTTTTACTGCATTAAAAAATGAGAATGGCCTTTTTCGTTCAAAATTGTAATCTTTCTTCAGAAGAGGTGTATTTAAAATTATAATTTCTGAACTTTTTAGTAACTCCTCAAGTGACTTTACAAATTTTGATGGATAATTTTGCTGATATAATATTAACTGACTTTTATTTTCATCATAATATTTTTCTAATAAATTAACTTCTGCATCTTTTTTAGAGAAGAAAAGATCGTATTGTATAATACTTTTTTCAATAATTGAACTTTTTTTTGGAGTAAAATCAACAAAACCCATATTAGTAATTATTTTTTTTGGAACAATTTTATTTAATAAAATAAAATTATAAAGAGTCATCCATGTTGTTATTTCAAGAGGTCGGGATACTAATAAATATGACTTATTTTTAGGTAAATTTTTAATTATCTTATTGCTTAGAGAGGTTTTAAATTCTTTACAAATACCTCTTGAATCAAAAAATAAAAGAAAATCTACTTCTTTATTATGTCCTTCAGTCGAAATTATAAAATCATGTTTCTTATTGAGTTCATCTCCATAAAACTCAAAGCTGTGTTCCTTTTTAATATCAAATGATATGTGAGTCCGCATTAAAAATAATTTTTATTTTCTTAAAAAAATATTTACCATTTTATTTAATACAGGTTATCATCATATGTGAACTCAATCCTGAGGATGAAATAAAATCTTGAATTTGAAATAATTCTTTTTGATTTGAATACTCTATAACATTACTCCAAAAAGTATCTTTAATATACTTTTTATTTTTATTTAAAATATCGATATCGAGTCTCCCTGGAGTAATAGCTTCTAATACTTTAAATCCATTTTTATTGAGCAATGAAGAAACTGATTTTGGGTTTAAAAAATTTAGATGATGTGGCGGGGAAACAGATTTTGATTTTCCTTTTAATAGCTGAATATCAATCCCCATACCACTAAGTGTTGTAAAAATAAAAATATCCCCTTTATTCATTTGTTTGTTTAAAACATCTAAAAATTTCAATGGGTTATGTAAATGTTCAAATAGTTCAAAACTCACGTAACACTTTCTTCCAGAAGGTAAATCTTCAAGTTGAATATCTTCCATAAATTTTTCAACAACTTTAAAACCTTTCTCTTTACAAATTCTTGCTAAATGAATTGATGGCTCTATCAAAATTGTCTTTATGTCCATAATTTTTTTAATCTCTTCAGCAAAAATCCCATACCCAGCTCCAATATCAATAATATATTCTATCGGGACATTATTTCTATATTCAAGAATTCTTTTTTTTACCATCTCTGCTTTTGGTTTCCAAAGCTTTTCTCTTCTAGATGCCTCTGTTATTTTATAAAATTTCGTAGCCCAAAATTTCGTAGATGGTGAATCCTTATAATATGAATCGAAAGCTTCTTTTACAGGTCTTGGGCTAACAAAGATAGTTCGGCACGAATCACAAATTTTATAGGTAAATATTGACTTTTTAACCCAATCCTTCCCTCTATTATGACATACTGGACATTTGATTTCTTGCCTCTTAACTTTGGCAAAATATTTAATTGTATCAGCTTCAGCAAGTTTTAAATATTGATTAAATATTTTTTCTGGTCTGATTTCTTCCTCTTTAATTCTCATTTAATTTTATTGTAATAAATCTTTGAAATTATCAATTGTTACGGTACCCTTAGGAAATGTTGTATGGGAGTTTCTAATTCCTATAAACGGGATTTTACAACTCAAAGCCGCATTATAATCAGTCATTGCATCTCCAAAAAAAACACATTTATTTTTTTTAATATTTGTTTTTCTAATTATAATATTTATTATTTCAATTTTAGATTTTGGAGATCCATAAATATTTTCAAAAAAATTAATTAATTTTTTTTCCTTAATAATTTCTATTATTTCTGTTTCTGGGGTTCCTGTACATACAAACTGTTTTTTAAATGAATTCATTTCAATAAATTCTCTTGCACCAACTATATATGATGCATTTGTTACTTTTTCTTTAACTAGTAACTTGAATTTTCTTGCAAGATTTTTTATTTCTTTTTCATCTAATTCTTTTTTTAATAAAACAGTTTGATAATACCTAAATTTTTCGAATCTGGATATTCCAGAATTCCTAATGTGGTAATCCACTACTTGGCTTTGAATTTTATAATCATAATTTTTATACAATTCCTTAAACGCTGCAGTTTTAATTTCTACACTGTCGCAGATAACACCATCAAAATCATAAATTAAAACTTCTTTATCCAACATAAATTACAATTTTGCAATTATGTTAATCGGTGAACCATCTAATCCTCTTACAAGCAAAGGAGCACAAAATATAAATTTAGGTTGTGATTTCAACAAATCAAGATTCATATCCTCGATTAACAAAATCGGTTTTTTACCTCCTAAAAATTTTCTATGTGCTTCTCTCCCTAAATCCCTATTTTGAAAAGCAGTTACTGAAATAATGTCCATTCCAAAAACTCTTAATCTAGGAAAGTTATTTCTTAATTTATCAGCGACTGAGGGATTAAAGCCTGGATTATTTTTCCAATATTTTTTACTATCTCTAAACTCTCCAAACCCTGTTTTATAAATTAAAAAATCCGTATGAACTGGAATCATATCTATTTCTTGGTCTGTTATATCGATAATTTTATCTTGCCTTGTTTTTTTAGTTATTAAAAATGGACTATCAAACATCCAAAAATCGGAATCATATTTTTCAGATGTTAATCCACTAGTGAAAAAATGATTTGGAAAATCAATGTGCGTACCTGAGTGATTGTTTAATTGAATTTTTTTAGTATTTGCGGTATCGCCGTTTTTAATTGATCTTTCTTCAGAAACAACAACCCCCTTATTTCCACCATAAATTGTGGTTTCCTGATCAAGGAAATATGATAAACTCAAATAACTTGCCATTATAATTATCTGCTCTTAAATTTTTTATCTGGACTAAACCCAGCGTCAATTAATTCTTGATATATATTATATATTGAGTCTAAAATGCCTTGCCCAAGATCATGATAATTTCTTGGCGCTAATTTTTTTGCAACTTTAGGTTTAAATGAATACGGGGTAATTTTATAATGACCTTGAAAGGATTTATTTAAATATTCTATTTCTATTTCGTCATTGAAAATTTCCTTTATCATCATTAATAACTCTTTGACCTTCATTGTTTGAGAACCAGTTATCATCAAATATGAATTCTCGTATTCATCTGATAAAGCTTCAACTGAAGCTACTGCAGCATCTAAAATATTAATGTAGTCTCTTATTTCCTCACCATTACCTTCTCTTATTATTTTATTATTAAGTAATGCTTCTCTAATACAATTTTTAATAAAATTGAAATCGTTTGCCCTTGATCCATATAAAGACCCATACCTTAAAATCGTGAAAGTTAAATCATATTCTTTTTGATAATTTTCAATAAATAGCTCGCAGGCTTGTTTTGAGCTTCTGTAAAAAGAACCATGTTCGCTATAAACATAAATTGTACTAGAATAAATAACTCTTTTAATATTAAACTCTCTACATGCATCTAATATATAAGCTGTGCCTAAAACATTATAACTAACTGTATCTATTGGATTATCTCTAGCCTCTTTTATATCAGCAATTGCAGCAAAATGGTATACTGCGAATGATCCTTTAATTGTATCTCTTACTAGATTTCTATCAAGAATATTCCCTACAACCATTTTCTGATTTCGAAGCAAATAAGGAGAATGATTTAAATCAAAAATGACAACATCATAATTGTTCCTTGTCAATTCATCTGAAACATGACTTCCAAGAAATCCAGATCCACCAAATACAACGATTTTTTTCTTACTCATTTAAAATATTGTTTATAAGATTTTCTACAGCCATTTTTCCCTGCTTTACAACATTTTCATGTGTCCTTGAACCAATATGAGGTGTGATAATAATTTCCTTTTTACCGAGAAATAGGTGTTTTGATGTTAATGGCTCCTCATCCAGAACATCAGTCAGATACCCTGCTATTATTCCTTTTTCAATACCATCTAATATAGCTTGATTATCTACTAAACCCGCTCTAGCAGTATTGACAATAATTATCCCTTTTTTCATGTAGCTTAATGATTGATTATTAATAATTTTTCTGGTCTGGCTATCTAGAGTGAGATTAAGTGATATGAAATCGCTTTTTTTTATTAATTCTATTGGCGATGAGTAATACTTAACATTATATCTTGATGAAAATTTTTTATCAGGATACTTATCAAATGCAATCACCTTCATTCCAAAAGCCAACGCCCTTATTATAACTTCTTTGCCAATATTACCTGTACCTAGGATACCTATTGTTTTATCATAAAGTTCCTTCCCGGTTAGTCTTATCCATTTTTGATTTTGCGTAGTTTCATTTTCATAAATAATATTCTTGATGTATGTTAATAATAAAGCAAAGACATGTTCGGCTACTGTAACCTTATTTACCCCAGGACAGTTGCAAACAGATATACCGTATTCTTTAGCGGCAACTAAATCTATCTTGTCCATTCCAATTCCATACTTTGAAATTACTTTTAGTTTACCTGATGCGCCTTTTGAAATAACAGTTTTTGTAATTTCATCATCACCACATATTATTCCGTCAAACTTATCTATAACTTCTATTAAATCATTTTCTTTCAAAGGTCCTCTTAACATTTTAATTTCAAAATTTTGCTTTTTAAGAAGCTGATGATGAGCGCCAGGTGTATCTTGAAATGAAGTAGAAGTCAACAAGATTTTATATCCCATTACTATGTATATTTTTGTCTAAGCTTGTCTCCCTTCATAAGTCTATTAACTTTAGCCAGATCAGAATTTGTGTCTACTGAAAAAGTTATTTCATCTATTAATACCATTCTAATCGGAATTTCATTTTCAATTAACCTATTCATGTCAACAGATTCGATTATTTCGAGGGGTGTTTGCTCCATTTTATTGTATTCGATAAGGAAATCTCTTCTAAAAGGGATTATACATACTTGCTTTAGCATTGGAAAATCGTTCATCCCTTTTTTTCTTGAAGGAATAGGCTCTCTTGAAAAGTATATTGCATTTTGTTTTTTATTTACGACTACTTTAACTTCTGCAGGGTCTTCGTGTTCCTCAATTGTTTCCATATATTCCATTAAATTCGAAATATTTAATTCTTGTTCTTTAAGTAAAGGACTTACTGATGCACTTATCATCTTTGGAGTTATCATTGGTTCATCTCCTTGTATCATAACTACAATATCAATTTTAATTTTAATTTTTTTTTCAATTTTAACTAATGCTTCAGCTGTTCTCTCTGATGCTCTTTCATGTGATTCGGATGTCATTATAGCTTGACCCCCAATACCTTCAATGTAATCGAAAATTTCCTTATCACATGTTGCCACATAAACCTCATTCAGAATTTCACTCATTTTTGATCTAAAATATACGTGTCCTATCATTGGAACGCCTAAAATATCAGCTAAAGGTTTATTTGGCAATCTACTCGAGGATAGTCTCGCTGGAATAATACCAATTATATTCATCCTATTTTTTTTTTAATTTTTTCATTTGGTTTCTTACTAAGCTTCCAAGAAAAACTGCGTCTAGACTAAAAGCAATAAAATTATACCCTTTTTTAATTTTATCTTTAACTAGTTCATAATTTGGTTCTATGACATGATATCCTACAAGTTTGTTGTATTTTTTTACTGTTTTTTCATATAAAATCAATGCATTTTTTACTTCTGGATCATTCCACTGTCCTGGTTTACCAATCGATCCAGATAGATCGTATGGCCCTATAAATGTTCCATCAATGCCCTCAACCGAAATAATAGCATCCAAATCTTTTATAGCATCAATGTGTTCTATCTGGATAATAAGTTTAATTTCGTTTGATTTATCTTCAAGGTATTCCTTAAAACCAAATCCATAAGATTGTGCTCTTGCAAGACCAACACCTCTTTTTCCAAATGGGGGATACTTAACTGCGTCAACTGCTTTTTTTGCTTCATCTGCGGAATTTACCATAGGAACAATTATTCCGTCAGCTCCAGCATCTAAGATACGTTTGATAATTCTTGAATTATTACTTCCTACCCTCACATAAGCTTTAAGACCCTTTGATTGAATTGTCAAAATTAATTGTTGCGCTTCAGCAAAATCTGTTACTGAATGCTCAATATCGATACAAAGCCAGTCAAATTTGGCTTCGGCCATTATCTCAGCTATTGATGGATTATTTAATGTAATCCAAGATCCAATTAATGCATTATTCATTTTCTTAATTTTTGATGTTTAATTTCTTTCATAAATGTCGTGGGTTTGTGCAAGAGTCTATTATAGTTATACTGTTTTAGATAGCCTAAAGTTGTGAAAGAAGGATTTTTAATTATGTATTTCATAATAAATAAAAAATCACAAATAGATAAAAATATAAACTGCATTACAAAGGATAAAAACTTTTCAAAACCTGTTATTTTTTTTTCAAAATCATTTTTATCTACTTGCTCTACAATAAAATTTATAGGATCCACTTTTTTGTCAAGACTAAAAAATTTATTAAAATATCTATCTAATTGTTCTGAAGTTCTCGGTTTTAAATCTAGAGAGGTACAAATCCTATAAGCTTCATCAACTGTATCTGGTTTAAAAGCTGCTCTGTCAAATTCTGACATAACACTAGTTCGATCATAATGCGAATATTTATTTTTTTGAATTCCAGAAAAAGAAATTATGGGAATGCCTCTTAAGTATGCCTCTGTAAATGCTGTTGAGGTTGGACCAACTACAACCGAAACTTCGTTAAGCCATTCATTAATATCATAGGAACTATCAATTTTAAATAAAGAGCCATATTTTTGTTTTAACAAATTATAGCTTGAAATTTTTTCATTCGGATGAGGTCTAATTGAAACTTTATAACCATTTTCTATAAGTTGGTTGATTAATTTGACAGCTATTGAAAATGCTTCAGAATCTATTGCAAATCTCTCAAAATACCACCTCCAATTCTCATCTTCAGGATCTAAATTTACTAGATTAGAAAACGGATGTCTTCCGTCATAAACATTTATAATTTCGAATCTACTTATTATTCCTACCACAAGTTCATTATTTTTCTTTTTAAAGGGTCTACATAATTTACTCTGTCGAATTGAGCCGCTTAAAAATAATTTCTGATTATTTAAATTCCTATTCTCCAATAACCATTTATAACTAAATTGACTCCATACAAAAATTCCAGAAAATATATCATAATTTATTTTCTCATTAAGGAAAAACTCAGGATAGGTTGTAGATACTCCACTTTCTTTATCTGTTCCCTCTACTTCATTAACATAAATTTTAGTGCCTCTTTTTTTTAGATCTTCTAACTCAGAAAATTTGACTGTAAATGGATGAGTTGATATGAAAATAGCTGGCGTAAAAAACCTTAGAATCCTACGTGTAGAATGTCTTGAAGACAATAAAACATCGAAACCCTTCTCGCCAAATTTTTTACCTAAAAGCCATGAACTTAAATACTCTCTCCTTAATGAATCAACATGAATTAAAACTATTTTATTTTTCATAATTTGTATTCATCTAAGTGCTTTAAATAATCTTAGTTGTGATTAATAAATTTTTGAAATTTCTTGTTCCTAGCTAAAAGTTCTTTGTACGATCCATTAGCAATAACCTCCCCTTGGTCCATTAAATAAATAGAATCTGTATCCTTGATTGAAGAAATACGATGAGCTATTACTAAAATTGTAATTTTACCACTTAATTTTTTTAAAGCATCTAAAAATACTTGTTCGGTATTATTATCTAGAGCACTTGTAGCTTCATCTAAAATAAGCATTTGGGGATTAAAGTACAAAGCTCTTGCTATACCAATTCTTTGGCGTTGGCCCCCAGAAAGTCTTATCCCATGTTCCCCAATAATTGTTGAGTATCCATCAGGTAATTTATTATTTATAAAATCATGAAGATTAGCAATTTTTGCAACTTTTTTCACCTGATTTAAATCTATATTTTCCTTCTTTTCTCCAAATGCGATATTTGATGAAATATCATCATCTGTTAGAAAAATCTGTTGAGGTACATATCCTATTTTTTTTTGCCAACTTAACACATTGGATTTATTAATTTCAATATTATCTACACATATTTTCCCCGAATCAGGTTGGAACAGTCCGAGAATTATGTCTGCTGTTGTAGTTTTTCCACTTCCGCTTGTTCCTACTAATGCAACAGTTTTATTGACAGGTATAGATAAGTTTATGTTTTTTAAGATTTTTGATTTAGTGAAAGGGTAGGTAAAACTGAGATCCTGAATTCTAATCTCATTTAGTAACTTAACTTCTTCAAATTTATTTTCCTCATCTTTTATTCTAGGAAGTTGAATTATGTCTGCGTACAAGATATCTAATGAAGGAATTGATGAACGAAGTTGAACTGAATTTGCATAAATTATTTGTAATGCTGGAATAATTCTATATCCTGCAAATGAGTAAACAGCTAAAACAGGAAGGCTAGAAATTAATCCTCCCTGGCTTTTCATTAATATCAAAACTGATAATATAATTCCTCCAAAACAAACAGCCTCAACTGCATATCTAGGTAGCTGCATCAATACTTGCATTTTGGAGTTTAGCCTAGCATATTTTTCAGCAGGTATTGAAAATAATTCACAGTATACTTTTTCTAATCTCCTCGCTTTCAATTCTTTTATTCCATAAAAAGCTTCATTTATTACTTTATGTTTTGATTGGCTGAATTGAACTCTCTTAGAACCAATTTGTAGAAGATATCCCCTTAAAGCATAATAAAGACATCCATAAGTGGTTGACAATACAATACTAGATATTAACGCTAATTTGGGATTGATTATAATAATTAAAAATATCATCAAAATAGCAGTAAGACTTTGAGCAGCTATATTCATTACTGGTCCCATAGCGCCAACAACCACTTGATTAACTTCTTTTAATAAATTATTCCCTACATCTGCACTATTTTTATTTAGAAACCATGAGTATGGCTGTGAAAGATAGTTATTGATTAATTTTTGGCTTATAGTAAACTCTCTTATTTGATTAAATTTTAATTGTTGATAGGAAGTAAGTGCTTTAAATACGAGTGAAATTATAAGAGTAACTAGAACAAGAATACCAAGAAAAAAAAGAAAATTTTGAGTATCCCTGAAGTTGAAAAAATCATATAGGTATTTTAAAAACTTATTACTTTCAATAAGCTTTGGATTAGTTAAGGTGGACATAAATGGCAATATAGATGCGACTCCTAATAAATCTAAAATGGCCATAATCATAATCATTATTAAAAGACCTAAAGCTTTTATTCGCTCTTTATAACTTAAGAAAAAAAGGAGTTTTTTTATTGTTGCAATCATTATCTCTTCGTGATTTAAGTATTATAAAGACAATCTTTTTTATCTTATTTCTTTGACAAGATTTTTAATTAATTCACTATCTAACCTGTTCCAAGTTTTAGAAAATTCTTCAACCGCAAATTGAGTTAACGGTTCGTTCCACCACTCCATTACATCATCCCAAATTTTTACTAGATGCAATGCAGCACTTTCAGGAGTTGAATGAAAAATATTGACTCTCTTTAAGATCTCAAAAGAGGCTTTTGCTTCATTATTAAGTTCGTAAAATAAACTGTCAAAAAATATTATAGTAGGAAAATCCCAAGCAAAACTTTCAAGGAAAGTAGTTCCATTATATGTTACTATACATATTCTTGCATCCTTTAAAAGTCTTCTTAAACTCTTACCGCTTTTATCAATATTTAGGTTTGGGAAAATATCCAAAAGTCTTTTATTCGTAAACCATTTGTAGTTGGTTGGATATGGCTTAAATAAGATTTCTCTAAATATATTTTTTGGTAACTCATCTAAAAATAAGAATTGATTTTTTAGATATGAAAGGTATTGAGATGATATAGGTACTGAATACAAATAATAGCTAAAACGTGGATATTCCATACCTATTATTAAACCATATCCTGAGGATTTAGATGTATATTTTTTTTTCCTAATTATCTTTATGTTACCAATTGCCTTAATTGTTGGAATATCCTTTTTTTTCCAACCCCAAGAGATCCATTTATCAGAAATAATATATTGATGTTCGGCATGAGATTCTAATGGAGTCATCCCAAAATGGCCACCGTGTTGAGCAATTATTAATTTTGATGATTTTTCAATTTTACCAGCTGCCCAAACTTTAAAAAAATCATCCTCTGAATATGAATTTGCTGTAAAAATTACTTTAGGTGACTTTGGCCAATTTGATTTTTTAATTACTGAATCCATTCTAGAAAATCCTTCAAGATAAATTTTAGGAATTTGAAGGGGAATCAAATAATTTAAAATATTTAGGAATTTATCTTCCGAATCTTCTAAGATTTTCCAATTTCGAAAGCTTAAATCAAAATTAATTCTTGGTATTGGATTAATTATTGAAAATGATGGGAGTTGCTTTAATTTTAAATTAACTAAAAATAAAGCCCATCTTGGAAAGTAGCTATTTAAAAAAAAATATTTATTCCTCAAGGTGAAGATTTTATTGTAGATATTGAGAATACTATTAATAATATTTTTCAATTTTTTGTTGCCATTTTCCTCTTTCGCTTTGTTAAAATTCTTTCTTACTTTAATTATTTTTGGTACTAATTTTTCTTTATGAATTATTAATGAATAAATAAATTCATTCCATTCATCTTCTATAAAAAGTCTATTAAATTCAGCCATGTCATTAGGAACTTGATCTGATCTATTCTGTTTAATTGTTGAAACAGAATTAACATTATCTAAGGATTGTAACATAAACCATCTATCAAAAATAATCTGAATAAAATTTGACAACCAAGGTCCAATTAATACTCTCCAATATCTATTGCTATAATTCACATTATGAATAGCATTCATTTTTTTTGAAATAATAGGAATTATGTACTCATATAATTCATTAAGATATTTAAAGTCTCTTTTTAGCTTTTCACGATTATCCCAATGATATTTTAATACAGAATGATTCCTCTTCACCCATTCATTTTTCCTAGAATATAATCTGCACCATTCACCCAAAAACAATATTTCGGTTTTTTTATCCTGTGGCCATGTATCAATAATTGAGGTTGTAACTAAATGCATCTATTTATAATAATTTACTAATCATAGGAAGAATATAAGAGGATTATGTCAAATTCCTTTTTTTCATCTCATAAGTAAATTACATAGTCATATAAAGCTTTTGTATTTTCTCTGGTGTTAGAATATCTTGCCATTTTTCTCCCAATGCATTTTCAAGAGGTCTTTCCATTTTTAATGTCATATCTACCATTCTATTTATAGCTTCTTTAGAAAGGTTTCTACATATACCCTTGGGTAAAATGATATTATTTTTTTTTAACATAGTTTTAAAAAATAAAACGTGTTCTTTATAAAATTCCTCTAAAGAATTAAATGCTATGCAGTTGGCATAGCCATGCCTAAGACCAAGTTCAATACTTAATCCATAGGACAAAGCGTGACAAACACCAACTTCTGAGTTTACGATTGAAACACCTCCCATATAAGATGCAGTTATTAATTTGTCATTATCATTCTTACCTGTGAAAATTTCTTTACAATGTTCTAATGCTTTTTGTGCATACCCACGTGCAAGTTCGTTTATCATAGTCCCTTCTAGACTCTCAACACAGTGAATGAAACAATCCATTCCTGAATAAAATCTTTGGTCCAATGGAACAGTCTTAATTAAATTACCGTCTAATATAATTGCATCAAACATACTATAATCACTGTTAATACCAAATTTGCGTTCTGGACCCATCAAAACAGCTGTTCTACTTGCTTCCGAACCTGAACCTGAAATAGTTGGTACTCCAATTTTATAAATACCAGGATTTTCAACTAAATCCCATCCTTGATATTTAGTTGAAGAACCTTCATTACACATTAGTACTGATAAAGCTTTCGCTACATCCATTGTACTTCCTCCTCCAATTCCTATAACTGCAATCGGTAATTTCCCTTTAAACTCATTATTTAACTTGTCACGTAAAAAATCAACTTGGTCAGTAGTTGGTTCCTTTAATGAAGCTGGAAACCATTCAACAAAATCATTTTTGTCGACACTAAGTCTAAATTCTATTTTTTTTTCTTTAAAAATATCATCAATTACAAAGACGTAATAATCATTATGACCTTTCTTAACTGGTAATAATTCTGAGATTCTATCCAAGGAATTCCCACCAAAAATTATACGTGGTACCTGTTTAAAAATTCTAAAGTTTTTCATCAAATACTATTTATGTTTGCCATTAGTGCTTCAACAATCACAAAATCCAGAGCGTCATCTATTTCAAAGTTCATATGTTTAGGGATTTCATAACAAAAATAATTCTTGCCAAACCAGATACCACTTTCAACAAGATCACGTGAAAGTACATAGACGTTACCGTCATCATAAAAAAATCCATCTATATCTTGTCTCCTCAGATTATTGTGGCTGCCATACTCTTTATATTTACATTTAAATCCAGTAGCTAGATTTGAGTATCCGCCATCCCGGTATATCCGAATGCATTTATCAATCAAGTCTTTATCTCTTATAGGTGAAGTTGGTTGTAATACAACGATTGTATCAACATCCGGATGACGATCTATCAAATCATTAAGAACCGAAATAGTTGTTGAATCGTCTGTAGCCAAATATTTTGGTCTCATGTCAATTTCAGCTCCATACAGCTTGGATATATTAGCAATTTCAACAGAGTCAGTTGAAACAACAAGCCGATCAATCAAAGAAGAAGATAGACCACTTTCTATTGACCATGATATTAAAGGTTTACCATTAAGATTATGGATATTTTTACCTGGAAGTCCTTTACTTCCACCTCTTGCAGGAATTACACCTAAAATCATTATCTATTATTCAATATGTTTATTGAAGATTTAATTGAATTTATCATGTATAAGAAATCTACATCTTCGATTACTAATGAAAAAGGAAAAGAAATCATATTATCAAAAAACATATCTGTAACAGGAATATTTGCATTAGCATTACCAGATTTATTAAATAAATCATATCTATTCAATGGGTAATACTGTATTATTGACTTAATACTATATTTATTAAATAGTATTCTAATTAGATCATCCCTATGCCAGTTTTCACTTTTACAAAGTGCTGGTAAGAGATGATGACTGTGAGATTCCTCCGAATATATCTCCTGAAATTTTATTTCTTCAAAGCTTTCCAATTCTTTTCGAATCATAAGACCTCTTTCTCTTCTTTTCCTTGTCAAGTCATCGATTCTATCCAAGACAAGTAGTCCAATTGCTGCTTGAGCCTCATTCATTGTAGATTTAATTGGCCATATACCCTCAATATCTTGATCTACATTTACCATAGCTGGTAACCAATATTCTTTTTTGTTCTCAAAAGGTGCATGCCCATTAATTCGAAGCCCCGCTACCTTTTTTGCTTTTTCATTATCAGCAACTACAATCATTCCTCCTTCTCCAAGTGTTGTTAAGTTTTTCTGTGCATGAAAACTATAGCAAGCAATATCTCCAAAAGTTCCACAGTGTTTATTGTTTAATTTTGATCCTAAGGATTGTGCACAATCTTCAATTAGGTACAATTTTTTATTTTTTGCATATTCTTTAATTTCGTTTATTTCTGGACAAATCAAACCATATAAATGGACAACAACTATAGCTCTAGTTTTCTCATTGACGAGAGATTTTATACTTTCAATTGAAACAGTTAAAGTATCAATATTTATGTCCGCCCAACGAATTACGGCTCCTCGTCTAGTAAATGCTAATGCTGATGCACAATATGTATGAGCTGGTATAATCACTTCGTCACCAGGTTTTATCTCAATTAACTTTGCTGCAATGTCTAAACCGTGAGCAGCACTCATAAGAGAGAAAGCATTTTTAACACCGATGTACTTTGCAAATTTTTCTTCAAATTTTAGAACTTTATCCCCTTGAGTTAAAGCTGCTTTTTTATTAAATAATACTTGTGTGACTGCATCAATTTCAGATTTAGTATACTCATGTCCTCTAGCAGGCCAATCAATTTTAATACCCATTATAGTCTAGTTTAAAATTATTAAAAATATTTTTCAAGTCTTTCCAATGCTATCCAAAAACCTCTACATTCATTCTTATGCCCTTGCCAAATTTCTGGTATAAATGATGAGGTAGGGCAAAACTTATCTAAAATTGAAGCCACCATTGCAAAATCAATTTCACCATCGTGAATCTGCAATCCTTCCTGATCAACACCAGCTGCATCAACCATATGTATATGAGCAGTGTATGGAGATACTTTTTCTAGAAATTGCTTGAAAGACTCGTTATTCCTATTACAGACAAGCTTGGAATGGGAAATATCAAGACAGATTCTCATTTTATTTTCATTACAAAATGAAACAATTTCGTCAGCTTCCATGAATAAATTATGAAAACGTTGACCTCCAAAATGCCATGGGAAAGGAGGCATTGTTTGAGGTATAATTTCAACTCCATTTGAATCAACTTGTTTTAAAGCATTAGATATTGAAGTGTATTTTTTTTGCCTATCGCTGAATGGTATTTGATAGTCTTGTGATGAACCGCCAGCATTAATTATTATTTTGGGACAAGAGGTGTTTTTAAAATAAGTTTTTATATTTCTAGTAATATCAATTACACGCTGTAATTCGGAAATAGATCTTGACCTATACTCCTTATTACTAGAGCTGAGGTCCATTATATGGTCTCCCTCAAAAAGTTCAGGGCTATGAATTACAAAATCCATCTCATAAATATTCGCTTCAAAAAAAGATGAGATATCTAATTCCATGTCTCTGTAACTAAGATGGAATTCAACCATATCAAAATTAGATTTTTGAATATTTTCTTTGAAATCATGATATCTTACTGGTATACCAAATGGTCTTCTAAATTTATATTTTTTTGACTTATACGAGATTTCATAAATATCATTTTCAAAAAAGAATTCTCCTTTTTTTATATCTCTTTTTGAAATTTTACCTATCAATTCCTTTTTTCTATAAGGAACAAGTCCTTTTCCAGGACTTTTTATATCTAAGTCTGATTGCTTAATTTTTTCACCACTTTTTATATCTCTTGAGGCTATAATACTTTTTGCCAGGAATTCTCTATTCATCATCTCACCCTGAGTTACCACTCTAGTATCATTTGACCCAAGAGCTTGTTCAACTTCTCTAATTGATTTAACCATTTGAGAAAACTCATCTGGTAATAAACTCACTCTATGGTCATTACCCTCCATTTTTTTATCTAACGTAAGATGTTTTTCAACTATTCTAGCACCCTTAGCTACAGCAGCTATTGGTATCGCGTATCCTCTTTCATGCCCAGAATATCCAACCTCACAATCAACGCCTAGCTTTTTTAAATTTGATATATAGTTTAAATTAACGTCCTTAAAAGGTGTAGGATAAGTAGAATTACAATGTAGCAATGCATAACTCGAACTATAACTTTGCATTAATTTAACTGCTGAAACTATTTCGGATTCCTTTGACATCCCGGTTGAACAGATAATTGGCTTGCGGGTCTCACATATCTTTTTAATGAGATCATGATTTGTTAAATCCGCAGATGCAACTTTATAACCTTCAATACCGTAATTTTCTAAGTAAATTAGACTTTTTTCATCGAAAGGGGTACACAGAGGCAAGATATTTTTTTGTTTACAATAATCAAATATCTTTAAAAGTTCATCATTGGATAGTTGAAATTTAGCTAAAAGATCCAAAGTATATTCTGCACCAAGATCTTCACTATTATTTGATCTCCTGTACATTGTTTTCATATTTCGCATTTGAAATTTTGCACAATTTGCACCTGCTTCTACCGCTTTATCTACAAGTTTTTTTGCAAGTTTAAAATTCCCATTATGATTGTTTCCTATCTCAGCAATTATAAAGGTTGGGTTTGTATCAGATATAACAAAAGAACTTAAGTTGAATGCATGTTTTACATTCTGTGCTAATCCAACAAATCGTTGTTTTGAATCTACAAGCGGTATAAAAGATATTTCATCGGATAACCTTAAATTTAATTCTTCAAAAGAACAGCTTTCGTGCTCTGATACAAATGATCTATTACAAACATTAATTACTGGTTGGTCAAGGTTTTTATTTTCTGCAATTAGTGTCCACCTTCTAAAATCACCATCTGTAAGAATTCCTTTAATGGTTCCATTTCTATTAACAACAATAACAAATCCTGATTTATTGTGATTAATCTTTTTTAGAGCTGAGCTTAAGGGTTCGTCTCTTAAAGCTATGTAAGGATAAATATTTTTTTCAATTACCATTCAAATTGAATTTAAATTAAATACTATAGAAAGCAGTCTTTTTAAAAAAGTGAACAATGGTTGATTTAATAATATATCAAAATTTAAAAATGATTTATTTAAGGTTTAAAATG
>MDTG01158665.1_pt1 | contig 40049 bp, 42 predicted proteins | sample 811421 | NCBI WGS metagenome assembly MDTG01 (sample SAMN05326645, study PRJNA326480) | marine metagenome | isolation source: seawater | place: Pacific Ocean: South East | collected 2011 | reverse complement strand
TTATAGATATTAATAAAATGAATAAAATTGTAAAAATTCTAAATTTTAAAAAAAATCCATTTCCATATTTAAAAAAAGCTGATCTTTTTTTACTAACATCTAAATTTGAGGGTTTGCCAAACGTATTATTAGAAGCTGCAACCTTAAAAAAAAATATTATTTCAACAGACTGTCCTACTGGGCCAAGAGAAATACTTAATGATGGTAAGTATGGTGTTTTATGTGAAATAGAAAATTACAAACAAATTTCAGAAAAAATTATTCAACTTAGATCAAAGAATAAAAAAGCTTTAAACAAAATTACAAATTTAGCTTACAAAAATTTAGACAGGTTTGATTATAAATTTAATTTAAATAAATACTATTTAGAAATAAATAAATTATATAAATCATGACAAAAAACACTGTAATAATTACAGCTGAAAAAAAAGATAAAACAATAATTAAAACTATTCAATCTTGTCTTAATCAATCAGATAAAAATATAGAAATAATTGTAGCATTTTCAAAACTAAAAAATGAAAATAAAATTAAAAGTAATTTCAAATTAAAAAAAGTTTTTTTTTTTAAAATAAAAAAAAAACTAAAGAATAAAGTTCAAGATCAACTTTTTAAGATAAAACAATCATTAAAAATTTCAAAAGGAAAAAATATATTTTTGTTAGACGGAGATGATATATTTCAAAAAAACAAAGTTAAAGTAATAAGTAAAATTCTAAAACATAATGAAATAATGATATTAGATAATTATTTTATCCTTAAAGATAATAAAAAGATTAAAAGCAAATATTCAAATCTGAAAAATAATTACTTTTATAAAAAATTGATTAATGATTGGCCTAAAAATGTTTGTACTAGTGCGATCTCTATAAAGAAGGAATTACTTTTAAAATTTTTTGACGAAATTAAAAATAAGAAATATAAATTTTTAGCAATAGATATTTTACTTGCTATCTACTGCAATAACAAAAAAAAATTGATTAAAATTAATAGATATTTTACAAACAAAGTAGAGTTAAGTGACTCTGTTGATAAAGACTATATTGGTTTCAGAAATGATTTATATTGGTTTAGAAGATTGGAACAGCATAGATACAATTTTTTTGTTAAGAAAAAAAAATATTTCAATTTAGATTTTTTTATGAGCTATATATTATCTAAATTGTTCTAATTTTAATTTAAAATTTTCTCAAGATTTAAATAATGATTAAACATTGTATATTTTTTAGTTTTTTTTTTAACAAAAAGTTTTTTTGAAAAAATTTCTTTTTCGTTTAAGCTATTTATCTCTCTAAATTTTTTTAATAAATCTTTGGATGAATTATTTTGAAATAATATACCACCATTATTTTTTTCAATTAACTCACTAGGTCCATTTTTACAATTACTAGAAAGTATTAATGTATCTGATATCGCAGCCTCAATTAAAACCCATCCTGGATCTTCCCATAAAGATGATAAAATAAATAGGTTTGCATTTTTAAGATAATTATAAATGTTTTCCTGAAAACCTAACAAAAATACTTTATTTGATAAATTTTTTTGTTCTATTAGTTTTTGTAAATTATTTTTTTCTTCCCCTTCTCCAATGATTAGTAATTTGGCGTTTTTTTTTAAGTTTAAAATTTGATCAAAACATCCTATTAAAAAACTAAAATTTTTTTGCTTTGTTAGTCTCCCTACTGATAGTATTAGATAATCATTATTATTAAAATTAAATTCACTTTTTTGATTTTTCAACTTTGAGATTTTTTTTATATTAATAATCGGATCTCTTAATAAAAAAATTTTTTTTTCATCAAATATTTTTAGTATTTTTAAATCGTTAATTGTAGCAAGAGTGGGACATGTAATTTTATAGATTTTTTTGCCTAAATTTTTCCAAAATAGTTTTCTAATTTTATTATAGTTTGGCAACCCTGAAATCCTTAAAATAAATTTTGTATTACTTTTGACTAAGTTTAAAATTATCATTGGTAAAGATGTAACAAGATGAAAAACGAAGTAATCTGGCTTCTTTGATTTAACTAGAAATAGCAAGGGCAAAAACGATATTAAAAAAATAATTAAAAAAGAAAATCTACTTTGTATAAAACCTTTTGAGGGTAAAAATTTATGATAATTATATGTAATCAAATTTAAAATTTTAATTTTGTTTTTTTTTAATTTCTCAGAGTATGCATCAAATTCACCGCATGAATTAATAATAATTGGCTCGTATTTTTTTGAATATTTTTTTAAGCTGATTGCAGAATTAATAACTGCATTTATAGTAGCTACATTTGTTAAGTATGGTGACCAATAATAAACAGTCTTCATTAATTTTAATTAAATGAGTTTTTTATATTTTGTAAACCAATTATAAGTTCTTTTTATGCCTACATTAATTGGCAAAAAAAGTTTTTTTGACTTTATTTTCTTCATAATTTTTTGATTAGAACCATAGGTTTTATAAACCTCATTTTTATTCATTGAAATATTTTTTATATTTTCATATTTAGTTATTTTTTTTAATCTTTCCACGATGTAAGAAACTTTTATAGGCTTTGATGAACATACATTATATACTTGATATTTGTGATTTACATTTAATTTTATTAGAAATTTAATGATTTTAACTGCAGATTTAATATAGGTAAAATCTCTATATAAGTTACCCCCAAAATTTAATTCAAATTTTTTTTTCTTATAAGCTAAATTTAAAAATTTTAAGATCAACATATCTGGCCTTCCCCATTCACCGTAAATAGTGAATAATCTTAATCCAATAACTTGAATCTCCTTATTTCTTAGTTTTTCTTTAGCATATTCTTCATTAAAAGTTTTAGTTTTTGCATATAAATTTTTTGGTTTTAATTTTGTGTTTTCTTTTACAGGATAGTTTTTGGCATCACCATATACTGAACTTGATGAGGCAAAAATAAATTTTTTTGGATTTTTATATATAACATATTTTATAAAATTTTTGAAACCAGAAACATTACTATGATAATATGATTTTGGATTTTTTTCAGCATATCTCACTCCTGCTTGTGCTGCAAAATTAATAATAATTTCAATTTGTATTTTTTTTGTCTTTTCTATTATTTTTTTATAATCATTTATATCTACAAAAATAAAAGTGAAGTTTTTGTTTTTTTTAAGAATAGCTAATCTTTTTTTTTTGAGTTTTTTTGAATAGTAGTTATTGATATTATCAATACCAATTATATTATTTTTTGATTTTAAAAGCTCCTGAGCCACAGAAAATCCAATAAAACCGCATACTCCTGATATCAAAATGTTCATTGTTTTATAAGATAAATTTATTATTTTACTAAATCAAACTAAATATACTAATACTAATTTTTTTTAAAAATTTCATCTAAGTTTCTTATAAATTTGTTACAAAAAATTAATATTAACAAAAAAATATTTTGATTATTGTTATATCTGATCTTTATCTCCTCTTTTAATTTTTTCCAAAAACTTATTCTACTTGAGAAGCCTCCTCTTCTAAATACTCCAACTAATTCCTTTTTTTTTGTTGAAATTCCTTTCATTTTTTTTTTTTACAATTAATCTATAGAAATAATCATAATCAGAATGATATTTGTATTTAAGATTATAAAACCCAACCTTTTTTGCAGCCTTTCTTTTTATAAAAAAACCTGTTGAATGACTACTGTAAAACCCCCAGCTATATTTAATTTTATGGGGTCTATAACCATGGAGAATGCCCCAATGTTTTTTAACACTTCCAAAAATAAAATCAGCTTGTTGGTTTTTTTTTACATATTTTGCAATAATATTTAATGCATTTTTTTTATAAACATCATCTGAATTAATGAATCCTATAAACTTACCTTTAGACACACGCATTCCCTTATTAAATGCATCATAAATTCCTCTATCTTTTTCACTTACCCAATAATCAATCTTTTTTTCAAATTTTTTTATAATATTAATTGAATTATCAGTTGATCCACCGTCAATAACTATGTACTCGAAATTTTTAAAATTTTGATTAATTACACTTTGTATAGTTTTTTCTAAATATTTTTCCCCATTATAAACGACTGTAATTATAGAAAATAAAGGGTTCTTATATTCTTTATTTTCAACTCTTAACCCGCCCTCTCCATATCTTTCAAAAAAATTTTTTTTTGATCTATTTAAATTCCACACCACATATCCTATTTAATTGACACTGAAGGTATAAATACTTGAGTCTTTTTTTTTATAATTATGATAATTTCCTCCTGTAGAAACTACAGATAGATATTCTTTTCCATCAATTTCATAAATTATTGGCGGTGCACTTCCGCTTGCCTCCATTTCATAGCTCCATAATTCTTTACCAGTTTTAGAGTCAATTGCATAAATAAAGTTATCGTCTGTACCAGTAACAAATAATATTCCATTTTTATTTAAAGCCACTCCTCCAAATATACTTGATCCTGTTTCTACCCATTTATTATTAATTAATTTTTTTCCAATTGTCTTTTTCCATTTTAGTTTTCCAGTAACTAAATCTAACTTTGCTACGTATCCCCATGGTGGATTTGATGCTGGTAAACTATCATCTGTTAAAAATTGTATCCAACTATCCCCATTGCTATCGACTCTAATTAATTTATTTTTGTATAAATGATTATCCCATTCAAAAAATAATTTTTTCATTCTTTTTAAATCAATATCTTTAAATTGATTAAGATGAACATTCTGAAACTTTTTTTCAATATACCTATCTGCAAAAAGAGGTTTAGCCATATCTCCAGACATACCAACTAATGATGGAACATATTTAATTAATTTTTCTCCTGATTTTATTTTAATACCATTTCTTGTTTTTCCATGACAGCTCGAGCATTTTTCATAATACAGATTAAGCATTTCTTTATCTTTAGTGAATTTTTTATAACTCAATTCCATCGATCGCATAGATAATCTTAAGCTCCATGGCACATTATTTGTTGGTATAAATAATTCTTGATTTATTGGATCTATTGCTGCACCTGGCCATTGGGCACCTCCATGTAGGCCAAAAGTTATTAAATTTTTTTTAAAAGATGGTGGCTCGAACCAACCACTTTTCGAGTTTAACATTAATCTATCGATTTCTTTAATTTTATTAATTGGTAACTTGTTGTAGTCACTTTTGGTAAAGTCGATTTTTGCAAATTTCTCTGGTTTTTCTAAATCTAATTGATAATAGGATGTTATTTCACCTGGTACATCTGAAGGTGGAGCCTTTTTATACCTTAAATCAAATATTGGTTCTCCTGTTTTTCTTTCCAATAAAAGTACATTCCCTGTTTGGTCAGTGCTATAACAACTTCATAAAACTTACCATCAATTTTTAGATTATGTAATACTGGTGGGCTAGAAATATCAAAATCCCATAAATCATGATTTACATCTTGAAATGTCCATAAAATTTTTTGTGTATTTAAATCAAATGCAATAATACTTGAACTATTTTTATTCGCACCAACTCTATTTACACCGTACAAAGATGGAATTGGATTTCCTGTAACCACAAAAACTAAACCATTAGCTTTGTCTAGAGCTGTACCGCCCCATGGTGCAGCGCCACTAAAATTTCTTTCTGGATGTATGTCTTTGCTATATAATTTTTGACCTGTATTAATATCAAAGGTTTGGATTGCACGATTCAGTGTAATACTAACCAGGAAATTTTTATAAATCATAGGCGCTATAATGGTTCCACTACCAATTGCACCATTTTTACCAAAATTAAAAATTAATTTGCCATTTTTTGCATTTATCTTGTAGATTTTGCCTCTAATTGGTAAAAATAAATATTCATTTTTTTTTTCATCAATAAATCCAACCATTCCTCTTCTGGAAGGTGGAAACAATGATTGCAATTCCCAGACTTTTTTTCCAGTTTTTGCTTCAACCGCCATCAATTTATTATCAGGAGTTGTGTAAAAAAGTTTTTTGTTAATAATTATAGGATTTAATTGAACATTTAATTTATATTCTTTTTTTAATTTTTTTGTAGCAATTGATTGATTTTTCCAAACTAATTTTAATTTGTTAATATTATTTTTGTTTATTTTATTAGAATTACTATAGTGCGTATTCCAATTACCTCCATGAGATCTATTCCAATTTGAACTTTCAATTAAAGATTCTTCGTCTGTTAATTTTATATTTTCATAATCTTTTTTATTAATTATTCCTTTTGTATATTTGTAATTGTCCATACTATCTCTTACATTTTCTATATTATATTTATTTGAAATAGTAAGAAGATCTTGATTTGAGCTTCCATAATAATTCCTTTTTTGTTTTCTCAAAAACTCAAAAAATATTGGGAAATTCTTAGATAGTTTTTTAACATTATGTTCTAAATTATTTTTTGAATAACATTGTTTAATATTGTTGTATCCAAAACTTTTATATGCAGAAAAAATTTTTATTGTATAACATTCTTTTAAAAAAAATAACTTAATACTAATAAAAAAAACAAATAAACAAGTTGTAAGAAAAAAAATTAATGTGTTCCTTAAAGAAAAAATTTTCATTATCTTATTTTTTAATTATTAGAATTATATTTGACTTAAGAAAAATAAATTTATTATAAACAATTTTATAATCTATAATTTTTAAATCGCTACAAATCCTTGCAATATCTTTAGAAAATAATAAATTTAAATTTTTCTCTGAAGCAAAGTAATTTAATTTAAAAAATTTTAGTATTTTTCTATGAATTTTTTTAGGCAATAAATGTATTATTGGTAATTTAGTGTGAAAATCAATTGGGAAACTTCTATTTGGTGTTGTCAAAAAAACATAATTTCTAGAAATTCTGTATAATTCTGAAATTAATTTTTTTTGATTTTTATAACTTCCAACATGCTCTATAGTTGCAGAACAATAAGAAATATCAAACTTATTTTTTTTTAAATTTATATTTTTTGCATCACCTTTTATAAATTTATTAGTTTTAAATTTTTTTTTCAAAATATTACAATCTTGATTTGAAAAACCAGTAATATTATTTTTCCACTTATATTGGTAAAAAATGATATTCTCATGAGGCTCTAAAATTGGTGTTGTTCCTACATCAAGTATTTTGGAATTTTTGTTAAATTTAACATTTTCCAAAAATATATTAAAAATATTAATTCTGTTTTTTAATAGAATTAATTTTAGAATTTTATCAAGATATGGTAATTGAACCCAATAATTTTTTTTATTTATCTGCATTTTAATATATAGATTATATTAAATTATTTAATTAAATTAATTTTTTTTACAAATGAAAATATCAATAATAATTCCAGTTTTTAACGAAGAAAGAACTATTCTTAAAATTTTGCAAAATATAAGAGAAGTTGAAAAAAAAGCTCAAGATGATTTTGAATTAATAGTCATTAATGACGGGTCGTCAGATGATACTATTAGATTATTAGATGAAAATGAAAAAATTTATAACAAATTAATTAATATAAATGTGAACCAAGGAAAAGGGAATGCTATAAATGAAGGTTTTAAGAATTCGACAGGTGATATTATTATAATTCAAGATGCTGATTTAGAATACAATCCTGAAGACTATGAAAAATTATTATTACCTTTTCAAAAGTACGGTGCCGACGTTGTCTATGGTTCAAGATTTAAATCTTCAAATATAAATAGAGTGCTATTTTTTTGGCATTCCCTCGCAAATAAATTTATCACACTTGGATCAAATTTATTTTCAGATTTAAATCTTACTGACGTAGAAACTGGGTATAAAGCTTTTAAAAAAGATATAATCAACAACATAAGCATTGAGGAAAAAAGATTTGGTTTTGAAATAGAAATAACACACAAGATTGCAAATTTGAAACCAAAACCTGTGTTTTTTGAAGTAGGAATTAGTTATTACGGTAGAACGTATGAGGAAGGAAAAAAAATAGGAATTAAGGATGCTTTTAGAGCTTTATATTGCATAATAAAATTTGGTCTAATAAAAAAATTTTTTTAAATGAAATTAATACATTTCATAAAAAAATACGAAAAAGTAACAACTCATAAAAAAATAAAAAACATAATAAAAGATATTTTTGAGAAAAATAATTTTAAAAAAATTAAAATACTTGAATTTGGAGTTGATAAAGGAATATCTACTTCATTGTTTTTAAGATTTTGTAATAAGACAAAAAGTAAATTATTTTCGATTGACACTATTGATTATTCAAAAATTTTAAAAAATAAAGATTGGAAGTTTTTACAGTGTAGAGATGATGATTTTATAAAAATAAATAAATTTGTTAATTGGCCTGTTGATATAATATTCTTAGATACCGAACACACAGCAAAACACGTGGAAAAAATTTTTTATATGTATATTAATAAATTAAAAATTGGTGGACTATTTATAATTGATGATATTTCTTGGCTACCCTATCACAAGAATGCATGGAGAGATAATGAATGGATTGAGAATAATAATAAAGAAACTTTTAAAAAATTAATTGAAATTTATAATGCAAATCAGAATTCTTTAAAAATTTCATTTTACTTTGAAAGTAGTGGGTTAGCTGTAGTTAAGAAATTATCAAATAAAATTAATTTTACAAAAAAAATACCCTCTAGAGAATTTTCTTTTAAAAATATTTTTAGAAAATTATTTAAATAATTTTTTTATTTTTAAATTATTTAAAAAAGTTATTAATATCAAAAAATTAAAACCAGCTAGTTCAAATGCCAATCTATCTATCGAAGTAGCAAGATGAAATTTAATTGGAAAATTTGTAAAAATATAAGCCATTATCACGAACACAAAACATAAAGTAAAATTTAAAAACATAATTTTATTAAATTTATTTGGTTTGATTAAATAATTAATAATTACACCTGCTGTCAAAATTATTAATATAGGAACTTTCACAAAGGATATCATGATATATTTAAAAATTATTATAAATCTATCAAAAGAAAAATAATGACCCAAATTTTTTATTTGTAAATTTTCATAATTTCCTGATTGTAAGTTTGTGTCTAGACCATAAATTTTTATTAAAAGAATTTTTAATAAAATTATAAATACAAAAAATAATGAGAATATAAGAATTTTCTTTTTATATTTGAGGTTTAACAATATTATTGAAATAAGAAATATAAACGAAAATATAACTGCTTCATTTTTAATCCAAAAGATAACAAAGAAGCAAATAAATAAATTGAGAATATTCCTATACTCAAAAATTCTTTTATAGTAATTTATAAAAATACATCCAATTAATAGTGCATAAGTAAACACTAAAATTTCTTGGTAACCGTTAACAAAATAATTATTATTTAGAGTAATTACTAATAAAATAAACAAGATAGTTTTATTTAATTCACTAACATCAGTATAATTTAAAATAGAATAGATGGATGCTAGAAATATGTATAAGTAAAAAATTCTTCCAAAGTATTCGTGCTCTAAAAGTGAAACACTTCTAAATACAGCCCATAAATATGATCCAAAATGTGGATAATCTGGACGAGGGAAATTTTGCAAATCAGTTATATTACCGCCATTATAAAAATTTAAAGATTTCATTAACCAATAGTTCTGGGCATCCCAACCCAATTTTAAATCCACAGCAATATTGAGAGATAAAACAAATACTATAGTTAAAAAAACTATAAACCTATATTCAATTAAATACTTATAATTTTTTTCTTTTATTAGGAAGAATAAATTTATTAAAAAAATTGCTACCAAAATAATCTCTACATTTCGAAGAGGAGTCCTTATAAACGATAAGAATAGCAGTAAAAAAGAAAGATAGATAATTGAAATGGGAAAAGTTATATTTTTTTTATCAAATGTTCCAACAATTTTTTTTGGAAAATAACATAATATAGTTATGAAGAAAATTTGAGAAATTATAGCAAATATTTCAATCATTTTTAGATATTAAGTAACAGTTTTCATATTTTTCAAAAATAATACGCTCTGAAAGATCAATCTCATTTGGTAAAAATAAATTCACTTCATCTATAATAAAATTTTTATTCATATCTTTATTTAAAAACTCGATAATTATTTTTGAATTATTAAAGTAATTTATAACATTCAAATTAAGTTTGATGATATTTTTACCAACATTAAAATTAATTAAATCCGATTTATAAATATTTTTTTTCTCCCCATATGAACTTTGATAAATATTAAAAGATAATTTGTGTTTATGCTTTTTTTTTAAATTAAAAGAAATTTTATTTATTTTTTTTAAATATTTGATATCTTCGCTAAAAAAATACCCATCTTTTTTTTTAAAATTTATTTTTCGATTTTCAATATAACCCAGTAAAATGACTTTTTCTTGATCTATTTGAGTTAAACCAGAGTTAAGAAAATACCAGGACGGATCTGGGGAAATAAAGTAGTTTTTGATAGTAATAAAGTTGTCAATTTTATATTTTTTTTTTACGTAATCTAGAAATCCAATAGACTCGTTCCTACAAAATTCATATGAATTTACTGACCTTTTATTATATTCATTTTTTATAATTAAATATGCATTTTTAGCAGAATTAAAATTATGGGAAATAATTATAATTATAAAAATAAAAATCAAATTTTTTAAATTTATTAGTTTGTATTTCATGATTTAAATTTTTTAATGACTTCTAATCTAAATAAATTTAACTAAAATTAAGCCTATAAATATTAATTTGAAAAAAAATTCATCATTATTTATTTGTTCCTTTTCAACTTATATTTAATATCCCCAAATATAAAAGGTAAATAATAGTGTAAATACCATTTCCACCTTGAAAGTAGAAAATTTTTTGAGTTCTTTTTAGTTATAAATTCGTATTTAATCTGCTTATTTTTAGAAAAAATAACAGAAAATCTCCAAATATTTGAATCTGTGTATAAAAAAACATTCGTTTTTGATAATAACAAAGTGTCAATAATAGATTCTTCGCCAAGTTTGTACCTGTGCAAACTTCTATTGTATTTTGTAAAGTGCTCGTTATGATTTCCAAGGATATTAGGTTTTGATCTAGGTGTATTCAATGTAATTAATTTATCCTTAAAAAATGATTTAAATTTTTTGTAATAAATCAAATCTTCAGTAACCAAAAATATTTTTTTACAACTATATTTGTTAAAAATTTCATTACACTCCATAACAATATCTTTTGGTTTTGGCGGTAAACTATGCCCAGTTACTATTCTCTGGAGAGTTCCTCTTATATGGACACCCATTACTTTAACTTTTTTCTTAAAAATATTTTTTTCTAATAGCTTATATTTATTTATTATACTTTTGTTTAACTTGATATATTTTTTACAAAATTTTTGTGCGTACTTATCCTTATCTATTTCTAATTTTCTTAGAGTAGAGTCTGAGGAAAAAATTACATTTTTACTATTATATATTTCCTTTAAATCATAATTGTTAATTGATTTAAAATAATAATTCCATGAATTATATGAATTATATATTTTTTTTTTTTCATTATAAACTGTGGGAAAATTCTGCATATCTATAATTGGAATAAAATTTTTTTTTTTAGCATAAATCAAATGGTCTAAAACAAATCTCAAGTTAGAAAACATACCATTTGCATTAAATTTTCTTTTAATGATATAAAACGACTTATTCCTATTTTTACTTCCAAAAGCATAAGTCTTATTTGACTCTATAAAATTCATTTTCTGAGTTATTAATGAATTTGCAAGATTGGCTCTAAATAAATTTTTTATAAAATTAATCATTTAATTTAAAATTAGTTTTTTTACAAAAAATCTTTTAATTGTAAGAAATATTTGCTATTAAATAAAATTCAATCAAAATAAAAAAAGCTTTTGTATCATAAATGACTCTGCATAATTGAAGCCAGACTCTGATCCTCTAACTTTAGCTAAAGCTTTTAAAACATTCCCAGATCTAGGATGTGGATCAGATTGAATTTCTCCTGAATATTTTTCCAGTGCTTCGATTTTTTTTTTAATTTGTTTAATATTTAATCCAATAAAAAAATTTGGCTCCCAATTAGCTGGCTTTAAATAACCTGTGCTTGATGGAACTTCACAACTTATAACTGGTATATTAAAATTTACAGATGGTCTAGTTGCTACTACCGATGCTTCGTGACAGTACCTATGATCAATATTTGTACAATATTTATGATGTGTAAAAATAACATCTGGCTCAACTTTTTCTATTATTTTTTCCAACCATTGAATTAAACTTAATAAAGAATGTTTGTCTATTTCATTATCCGAAAAATCTCCAAAAATTATATCTTTATTTTTTACGCCCAAAATTTTAAGGGCGGAATAACAATCTTTTTTTAGTCTTTTTAATTTTTTAACTCTAGTATTATAATTCAATTTATTTTTTCTAGCATGAATACCTGTATTAGGAATTGCACAAAAGATTCTTGAACCTTGTTCAGAAAACTTTTTCATTGCGCCACCCATAGCTAGTGTCTCATCATCAGGATGTGCAAAAAATGTTAATATTTTTTTAAATTTTTTAATCATTTTTTATTATGTGTGCTTTTGTTAAAATATATTTTTTTTTATTTTTTGCTTCTTTGAAGTATATCCTTAAATTTCCATAATCTAAATATGATGTCGGATACGTTCTTGCATCCAACATTCTAATATGATCATAAATATCTTCAAGCTTTTTAATATTTTTAGGAAATTTGCTTTGATGCTCTTTCCTTCTTTTAAAATTAACCACTCTACCTTTTTGAGGTGATGGGCTTGGCTCCTTTTTATATATTGCTTTAATCATATCAAATATTTTTTTAGAGGCATTTTCATAAATTAACTCTGCTTTTCCTTTAAGTGACAATTTTCTTTTAAAATATATGGGTCCTGAGTCGTATTTCGCATTCATTTTCAATGCTGAAATTAAGGTAGTTTTATGACCCCTAGAAATTAAATTTTGTATTGGCGATCCTCCTCTACCATATGGTAAATCTGTTTCATGAAAACAAACACATTCATAATTATCAAAAATTTTTTTTCTAATTTTATAGCTCCAATGAGGGAAAAAAATATATCTTGGGTTTATTTTTTTTACTAATGAATATGTAAGTTTTTTTGGATTAGATATTAAAAACCAATTTCCTTGAAATTTTGATTTAACATTTTTAAATCTTTTTATATTCCAAGGTTTGATTGTAGCTACAATATAGTTTTTAGGTTTCAAGATTATTTATTTTTTAAACAAGTACCACAATATAATTTTAAGTAAAACATTTTAATTATTTGATATAATTATTTGCAAAATAATATAATTAGACTAAAAAGTTAAAAATGAAATATCCATTAAATTTACCATTAATAACCCAATATGAAAAAAAGTTTGTAAATGATGTTTTGAAAAAAAATTGGATATCGGTTAATGGTGAATATAACAAAATTTTTGAGAATAAATTTGGTAAAATAATAAATAAAAAATATAATCTTTCAGTTCAAAGTGGAACAGCGGCATTACACTTGGCATTAAAAGCACTAAATATTAAAGAAAAAGATTATATTTTATGTCCAAATTATTCCTGCAGTGCCAATATAAACTCTATATCTCAAGTAAGAGCAAAACCTATTTTAATTGAAGTAGAAAATGAAACATTAGGATTAGATTATGAAATTGTTAAAAAAGCTATATTAAAATTTAAACCTAAAGCATTACAATTAGTTCATGTTTATGGATTTCCAGCCCGAGATACTCTTAAAATAATTAAATTATGTAAAAAAAAAAAAATTTACGTCATTGAGGATGCAAGCGAAGCCCTGGGTGCAATGATAAAAAAAAAAACCAGTTGGAAGTTTTGGAGATATTTCCATGGTTTCTTTAAGATCGGAAAAAATGATTGGAGTTGGTGAGGGAGCAATGATCTCAACAAATAATAAAAAAATTTTTGAAAATATAAATTTACTAGCATGTCGAAACATGCCATTTAGATCAAAAAATGATTTATATTGGAAAAAATACATATCAAAAGGTGAGGGATATAATTATCTTATGCCCCATATTCTTGCAGCAATCGGTGTTGGTCAGTTAAAAAATTTTAAAAAAATAATAAATAAAAAAATTAAAGTTGGAAATTTTTATAGAAAGGAATTTAAAGATTATAAATTTGCTCAAAAAATTATTAAAGGAGACAAAGTGGTATTTTGGTTAAATGTAATAAATTTAAATAATTTTCCAAAAGAAAGAGTAAGAAAGCTTGGCAATTACCTTATTAAAAATGGAATAGAGGTTAGATCTGGCTTTTGGCCATTAAATAATACTCCTAATATAAAGAAGATTTATATTTCAGATGGAAACAAACACAGTAAAGAATTTTTTGAAAAATTTTTAGTATTACCATCAAATATAAATTTAAATTTAAAGGATGTAAGATTTATCAAAAAGAAAATTCAAGATTTTTTTTTAAATAACTAAAAATGACGAGAGTCGGAATTATTTTAAACTTTGATAAAAATAAATGGAGAGGTGGGCACCAATATATTAAAAACCTTCTAGAGTGTTTAAAAAAACTACCAAATAAAAAAATATACCCAGTAATTATAACAGATCATATTACAAAAAACATAAGTCTTAGAGACTTAAAAACCCAAGTTATAAAAACCAATCTAGTCAAGAGAACAAACTTTGTTAGAATTTTACATAAAATTTTAATCATACTATTTAATAAAAATTTTTTTTTAGATCAATTTTTGAAAAAAAATAAAATTAATATTATTTCTCATTTTTATTTTCTTGGAAAGAAAAGCTCAATAAAAAGTATAAATTGGATACCTGACTTTCAAGAAATAAATACTCCCGAGTATTTAGATTTTAGGAAAAAATTTTTTAGAAAATTAAATTTATATTTGGTTACCAATCATTCTTCAAAGATACTGTTAAGTAGTTATACTGTTCAAAACGATTTGAAAAAACTTAGTAATATAGGTTTTAAAAAATCCGAGGTTATAAGACCTTTTTTCTCTGTGCTAGATAAAAAACAACTAACTCCATATTCTGAACTCAAAAAAAAATATAAAATTAAAAATAATTATTTTTTTTTACCTAATCAATATTGGGTACATAAAAATCATTTATTAGTCTTAGAAAGTTTGAAAGAATTAAAAAAAAGAAAAAAAAATGTTTTTATTATTTCTACTGGGACATTTAATGATTTTAGAAACCCAAAGTATAAATATTTTATTAAAGATTTTATAAAAGAAAATAATTTGGACTCCAATTATAAAATTTTAGGAATTATTCCATACAAAGACGTTCTAAGTCTGATGTATTTCTCTATTGCAATTATTAATCCATCTAAGTCAGAAGGGTGGAGTAGCACAGTTGAACAGGCAAAGTCTTATGGCAAAATGGTTTTATTAAGTAATATAAAAGTTCATATTGAGCAAAAACCCAAAAGAAATTTTTTCTTTAATACAAGCGACAAAAAAAAACTTGCAAACAAATTGTCTCTTTTAGATAAAAAATTTAAAATAAAAAAAGAGTTGAAAATAATGAGTAAAGAATATTTACGAAATAAAATTAAAGAAGTTAAATTTGCAGAAAATTATCAAAATTTAATATTAAGAACTTTAAATTAAATTTTTTTTAAACTTCCATTTTGAAAATTATAAACGAAATCACAATATTTAAAATTTGAAATCTTATGTGAAATAATAATAATTGTAATTTTTTTTCTAAATTTATTTATCAATTTAAAAATACTTTCTTCATTTGTTTCATCCAGTGCATTTGTAGCTTCGTCAAGTATTAGTAATTTAGAACCTGAATATAAAGCTCTGGCAAGTGCAAGTCTTTGTAATTGACCGCCTGATAATGTAATGCCTCTTTCTCCAATAATTGTATTAATTTTATTTGGTAATCCTTTAACAACTTCCTCTAGTTGAGTTTGTTTTATTACATTTTTAATTCTTTTTTCACTAATATTTTTACTACTAAAACCAAAAGTAATATTATTTTTAATGGTATCGTTAAGAAAATATGGATTTTGAGAGACTACACCAATTTTTTTATGCCAACTTTCTATATTGCTGTGAGCACTTACGCTATCAATAAGCATTTCGCCTCCCTGGGGTTTCAGTAAACCAATAATAATTTCTGATAAAGTGCTTTTTCCACAACCACTTTTTCCATAAACACCAATTATATTTCCAAAATTTATTTTTAAGTTTAATTTTTTAAGAACATAATTTTTTTTTTTATCGTATTTAAAAAAAATATTTTTAAGCTCAATATTTCTTTTAAATTTAATTTCTTTTCCTGTTTTATTTTTTAAATGGTACTTTTTTTGTAGATGAGACACATCAATGTTTTTTAACTCTTCTTCTAGCATTTGAACAACTGGATAATTATATTTTATGTTTTGCAACGCAGCTAAAATTCTTGTTGAAGATGGCATTAATCTAGTAAATGATACAACATAAATTCCAACAATGGATATAATTTGTATATTGCTAAAATCAGACTGTGTTAAAAAAAATATAACACACAGTATAAATGCAATAGAACATATTTCTATAACATGGGAAGGAATTTGAAGCATTAAACCTGTTTTAAATCTAAATTCTGAATCTAAAATTTGTATTTTAGACATTTTGTTAAAAAAAAATTTTTGTCTACCTAAAATTTTTATTTCTTTTATTCCACCAATACTTTGTAACAAATGTTTTGATAAATTTTGATAATGTTCCAGAACCTTTTTTCCAAAAAAAGACAATCTTTTTTTGGAAATTAAATAAATAAATAAAGACAAAATAGTAAAAAAGGACAAAACTAAAGTAGTAATTTTTATATTTATCATAAATAATAAAATTAGGATAAATGATAAAACTAATATTTCAGAAACCAATGTTAGTAAGTGTATAATTGTTGATGAAAATTCCATCGCGAAGTTAATTTTTTTTAAAACACTTTCTGTAGTAACCCTTAGTATTTGTTCATAAGGTGTAAAAAGATATTTTGTAGTTAAATCTTTAAAAATTCTAATTCTGAACTTTTTTCCAAAACTTTGGATTGACCATTTTGTAAAAAAAACAAAAAAATTTTTTGATATGTAAATTGCTAAAATTATTAATAATGAATAATTTAATATTTGATTTCTAGATAGATTATATTGAGAAAGATATTTTGTGTAATATTCATTTGTTAAAAAATCTCCATCAAATAGAATTGTCAGAAAAGGGTATAAAATTCCTATTCCTAATAATTCAAATAATGATGAAACAACGATTAAAAAAAAAATTGTAATTATTTTAATTTTTTCTTTACTATTAAGTATATTAAATATTTTTTTAATCATATGTTATTAATAAAATGTAAATAAATTATTTTTATGCCTAATTAAGTGAGAATTTTTATTAATACTCATTTAAAAATTTTTTATATAGCTGATTTTTTTCCTTTATTGAATAATAAGTCAATTATAGATAAATGACTAACAAATTTGTCAGAATTTTTTTGTTCATATTTTTTGCATGTATAATTAAAGTAATTAAGTTTAATATTATTTTCTCTAAAAATTTTACCCTCACCTAAATAATCTTTTGAACGCATTGGTGTAAGATATTCAGTAGCTCCTACTGTTTTTAATATCTTTATCAATTTTTTTTCTTTTCTCTCATTTATTTTAAAATTTGAAGATAACTCAAATTTTGTATCAATTGATAAATATTTTGTAATAGATTTAATTAATTCTATATCTAAGTCTGCTAATTTTTCAAAATCTTTGTTAAACGTTTTTTTTATATAAGATATATTCTCCTCATAATATTGATGTTTTGAGTAATTGTGTCTCAAAGTCTCAATCTGCTCAATTTTCCAATCTCTTTTATTGTCAATAAATACTTCATTAATATTCTGAGTAAATTTATTTTTAGTTAAAACTGGAACTGTAATCATTTTCTCGTTTCTATTTAATAAAATTTTATTTCTTTTTTGGTATGATTTTTTCTCAAACTGTACATCATCTAGAAATATGAACAAATCACTTTCCTTAATCATTTTAAAATAACCAACCCATGGTAGGAATATGGGTTGCATAATTGAAACTTTCATTTTTTATTAATTATTCTTTCCAAATAGGATCCTTATTTTCAATTCGTTTTAAGAAATTATCAATATTTAAATCTGTATGGTGTACATTTAAAATATAATCATCTTGATTGTAAAAATTTTCTAAAGTAGAGAAAATGTATTGCATATCCTCTTTTTTAAAATTTTTTATAAAAAAATCATAAAATTTATAATTATAGTAATCATAAAAAGTATTTTTTTTGTCTAAAAATTTATCGTAATTTTTAATTATAAAGTTGTTATTTGCAAAAACATAATGCATAAAATAAAATTCATAAATATCGTCTTTATTAAAATTTTGTTTTTTATTTAAAATATCTAGATTTTTTAAATTATTTTCATAATCATGTTTGTCTTTAGATTTAATAAAAAATTTATAATCTTTAAAAGCACTATTATTTGTTGCTAAGATAACTGGGATGTTAAATAGTGCATATTCCCATGTTATAGTTCCATATACCGTTAAAACAAAATCAATACCTTCATTAATTAGTTGATGATGCGAAATGTTAGGATCCACAAATTTTATTTTAGGATAATTTTTAATTATTTCATCTGTTAGTAAAGCTGTAAGTTGCTGACCTGAAAATCTTTTTCCTCGGGCATGTGGATGGTCTTTTATATACCATTCGTAATCTGTAACTTTAGAAATCTCACCTAAAAAGTATAGCCAAGACTGAAAATCACAAAAATAATTTTTCCCATACACATGACAAGCATCAAAAATTTCATGAGTAGCAATTAATATTTTGATTTTTTTTGACTTATTTAGAACTTGAGTTTTATCATCAAATTTTTTGGAAAAAGAGGATGTGTCAGTTGATAATTCATTAATTTTTGCTCCTACACTTCCATTAAATTTTTCTTTAATAAAGTTTTTGGCAATATCTAGACAAATTTTCTTCTGTTTATCATTAAACCTTTCAAAATATAATTTATGTGATTTACATTGGTCATTTGAATATATCATCCCCTCTTTAAGTCGAATAATTTTTCCATTGTAAATAATATAAGATCTAATTTTTTTAAAAACTGCAATTCTATGAACTATTCCACATGCGTAATAAACTTGTGAACCCATTACAGCAAAAATATTATTTTTATTAAAATAATCCTCCCAAAAAAGAAATAGTTTTATAAAATCAACTAAATATTTTTTAAAATTATCGCTATTTATGTCAATTTTATAAGTTTTTTTATATTTGATATAACCATCTATAATAAGATCTCCAATATGAATCCCTGAAACAAAAATATTATTAATATCATCTTTGGAATATATATCTTTAGTTATCTCATTAAATATTTTAAAAGAATCCTTTTCTAATTCATCTGAGATTATTGGATAAAAAAATTCTGAAACTCCAAATGATTTATAGATTGAGATTGTTTTTAGACTCAAAATATTTATTAAATACCATTTTATTTTGTTAAAAAGATTTCTCTTTAAAGGTCTGACTAATAACGAGTAATTTTCATATGCTACAATTTTTGAGTTTGTTTTTTTTGATAAAAAATTACTTAAAAAAGATGATAAAACGTGGATACTGCTGTATGCATTAAATTCTACAAGAATTTTTGAATTTGAATTTTTTGAAAAATTTTTAAATATTTTCTTATTTAAATTTATATATCTTATTCTAACTAAAATATTTTTTATTTTTTCGATCATATATTATTAGTAAAATCAAATATTTTTTGGAAATGATTTATTGAAATTTATTTTTTTATAAATTGCTATCGATAAGTTTTTATCTAAGTATTTAGTTTTTTTATCAGTAGTGGTCCAGTTTTTAAAATAAATTTTTTTAAAAAGATAACTTGATGTTAAAAAATTCGAATAATCTACCTTAAATGAATAAAAATTTTTTTTATTACTATTTATATTAAAATGAGGAAACATTGGATCAAAATCAGATATTACTAAATATCCATCTTTATTTAAAGATTTATATATCAAATCAAATTGCTCAAAAATTAATTCTCTATCTAATAAATACAAAAAGTCACAAATTATTAAATCAAATTGATTTCTCATATTTATAATATTCATGGATGAAAGTTCAAATAATTTAATGCTTGGGAATTTTTTCTTCCCATCTTTTATTGCTAATCTCGACAAATCGATTCCAAAACATTTAACCTTTCTTTTGTTAATTAAATAATGTTGTCTTAATTGTTCAAGTCTGTAACCATTAAAGCATCCTATTTCTAAAATTTTTTTTGGATTAATTCCTGATACTTTAAGCCCCTCTAAAGTAAAATTATTATCAAGATTTTGTAAGGATAATTTTTTAATATTTCTTTTAAAATAGTTATTTGCTTCTTTTTTTAACAATTGATTAAGATTTTTTTTCATTTATCACATTTACCATTTTCTGGGATCAATTAATCTTTTATAGTGAGTTTTAAAATTTAATAAACTTTTATTATATTTGAGTTTATGTTTAGTAATTTGATTTATTTGTTTTAAATTATTTAATCCTAACACTACATTTTTAATATTAGCAGTAAATGCAAAATTTAAACACTCCTCAACAGAGTTTAATTTATTTTTCTCAATATAATCAAACCATTTATCTACAATTTTTTTTGATTTAGAATATTTTATTTTATAGGATAAGTTTTTGTCTACAAGTACACCCTGCAAAAATAAAGACCTGGCAGATAAAGTAAAATTATATTTTTTTAAAAGTTTTACCCATTTTTTTGAGATTATTCTGTGATCAAATATATTTACTGGGGCTTGTATGTTTTCAATAAAAAAATTACTAAAAATTTTTTCATATGCTTTAGGATCATAGATCGATATACCAATTTTTTTAAAAAAGCCTTTATCTTTATATTTCATTAAAATGTCATGACATATTTTGCCTTGGTACTTTAATAAATCATTGGGTCCATGGAAAAAATATGTATCAATATTTTTATTCTTTAAATTTTTTAAAGTTGTAAATAAATTTTTATCTACCCATTTTTTTAATAGAATCTTATCTCTCGTATTTGGTATAGCTCTTAATTTTGAGTGAATTTTTATTGAGGGGTTACAATGTAAGCCTATTAATTGTTCTGAATTACCATAATCTGGTGACGTGTCTATCTCATTAATTTTATTTTTTTTTAGATTTTTTAAGATATCAATTTTCTGTCTTTTAGTTAAGTTGAATGACTTTTTTTTATGATAATAATTTTGAAAATTAGCCAAACCTAAAATAAAATTCATAATTTTAACTAAAATTTTCTAGTTTAGCTAATGCTATACCAGTTTTTCCATATCCATTTCCATTATAAAGCATATATAAATCTTTTTTATGCTTAAATACATGTGGATAAGCCTGCATTTCATTTTCCCATTTATAATTTTTTTCTGGTAAAAATGTAATTTTTTTATCAAGTCTTCTCCACTTAAAACCATCTTTTGATTCAGCGTAGCCAATCTTGTATTCTTTATTGTATGATTTAAAAGAATACCAAAGCATATATTTTTTTTTATGTTTCAGTATACTTGGTCTTGCTAAAGCAAATTCATTTTTAGATTTATAATCAATACAAATTTTTCCACTTCTTTTCCATGATATACAATCTTTAGACTCTGCGTATTTAATATTATACTTTGGTAATGTTTCATTATTTTTTGACGACCAACTGTCACCAGATACATACCACATTCTAAATATACCATTTTCTTTTAATACACACGAAGTGGCTGTTAAAAATGGATCATATTTATTCCTCTCTAGAACAGGACTTTCTAAAACTCTTTCAAATTTTTTTTTTTTAAATTTTGCTAACCCAGCAAACAAAGACATTCTTGTGTTTCCACCAGTGTTCCATCCTACATATAACAAAAACTTTTGAGCATTATAGTTTATTATCCAGCTAGGTGTAACACCATTATCATCAAATGCTCCTAACCTGCCTGGTTTCAAAATTGGTTTTGAAAAAATTTTATTATTGGATTTAGCTTTTTCAATATCAACTATGGAATATGTAACATGCGATCTATTCATATTGTCTCTGACGCAAAAATAAATTTTATATAAATTCTTTTTAAAATGTTCTGCAAAAGGAACTGCGACGTGCGACGTCATCCACTTTGACTTAAATTTTGGCTTAATTATTAAGCCTAATTTCTTCCATTTTTGGTTTTTATTTCTCATCTAGATTATATAATTTTACGAAATCTGTACTTTTGATGTTAGTTTTTTTTGTCGTTTTAACTATAAATGTATCAAATTTCTTGGTGTTAGATGTAATTAATGAATTAGCGCCTATTAGATTCTTTTTTTCAATTTTAGTGTCATGTGCAATTGTTGCATTCATCCCTATAAAAGTGTCTTCTCCTATATTGCAATCTCCACCTATTGAGACACAAGATGTTATCCATACATTATCTTTTATAATTGTTCTATCTCCAATATGATTATGCGACCACATAACTACGTTATTTCCTATTTTAACATCTTCGCATATACTTTGGTTAGATAAAATAAAACAATTTTCACCTACTTTAAAATTTAAATCTAAACTTGGATCAATATATGAATAGAACTTAAATTTTTTTTTTTTAAATATTTTATAAATATTAGTTCTATCCTGATTTAAATTATCAAAATTCTTATGAACAATTATTAAAAAATTTTTTACATGCGATTTATTTAAATTTTCAAATTTGATAACTGGGAGGTTCAAGAATAATTTTTTTTTATAGTATTTTTGAAATTCTACAAATCCGAAAATTTCAATATCTTTTTTTTTTTTTATTTTTTTAAATGCGAGTTCTGCTCCACCCCCAGTTCCAAATATTAATAGTTTTTTTTTCACTTTTTAAATCTTAAATAAATTTTTTTTTTATTTAAAACTATATACGCTGGTTCATAATTATTCCAATCAAATGCCCTTGTTTTAAGAATAATTTCTTTTGTATTTTTTAAATTTATAATTTTTTTTAAGCTCATTATTGAATTTGTTTTTATAAATTTAGAATTTAATTTGTTACTTAAAGGAGCTTTATTTATAAAATTTTCAATAAGTAATGAATTCTTACAATATCTTTCAATAAATTTCTTAAGAATAATCAGTCCATTTTTAATTATTTTATTTGACAATGATTCACCAGTATCATTTTTTGAAATTTTGATTTTTTTTGAAATTAAAATTTTACCAGAGTCACAAAATTTATTCATATGATGCAATTCAACATAAGTATATTTTTTACCATCTAAAATTGGAAAAATTGAAGTATGATTTCCTCTGTATTCCGATAATTTTGCCCCGTGTATATTAAAGCTTCTATAATCAACAGAGTCTAATATTTTTTCAGATACGATCCATTTGTATGTAAAACTTAAAATTAAATTTATTTTTCTACTTTTAATAATTTTTAATACTTTGTTCTCCTTTTTACTTTTGTAAGTATTTAAAAAAGAAATTTTTTTTTTAAGTTTAATATCTTTATCTGAGCATACTGCCTTAATCTCATAATATTTTGAATTTTTAAGAATTAATTTTTGTATAATTTCAGTTATTTTTTTTTTTCCTGAAGCTAGAATTAATATTTTATATTTCACGATAAAATTTTGTTATATCTTTTCTTATTTTCAGTCTATCAAATTTACCATTTTTATTTTTTGGTAAATCTTTAACTAACCTAGTGTATTTAGGAGTCATATATTTAGGTAAAATTTTTTTATAGTTTAAATTTATCTTTTTTTTAGTTTTTATAGATGCCAAAAGCATACTTTTATTTAAATTAGAAATAAATGTTATTACCACATCGTCAACAAATTTTATTTTTCTAATACGCGATTCAATTTCTTCAATTTCAATTCTAAAACCCATATGTTTTATTTGATTATCTTTTCTAGATACAAAAATTAATCTTTTTTTTTTATCATATTTCATAATGTCTCCTGTAAAATATGAAATTTCTTTGTATCTTTTTTCTATTGGATTAATTTTAAAGCCTGAGTTATCTAAATTTTCTAAGTATCCTTTACCAACAGCTGGTCCTAATAGAACAAGCTCACCTTGCTTTGCAGACTTTTTTTTAATTTCATCATATAAAAAGCCGTTAAAATAATAGTTTAAATTACCTATAGGTGGAAAATTATTGTTAGAAATCATATCTTCTTTTTTTACATCATAACTAGAACATATGCATGTACACTCTGTGGGTCCGTATACATTTGAATAAATTTTTGAATTACCATATATATTATATAAATCTTTGAGTTGTTTTGTAGGAAAACCTTCACCTCCGAATATAAAACGTTTAAGTTTTTTGAAATTTCTTTTATGAAATATTTTTAAAGATAAATAAAACTTGATAAGTGATGGAACTGAAAACCAAGAGTTACATTTATTTTTTTCTAATACCCTGCTTACAATTTGAGGATCTAAAATTTCTTTATTTGTCAAAACTACTAAGGTGCCTCCATTTCCTAAAGTGGCATAAAAATCAAAAACAGAATTATCAAAGAAAATAGGATTCAGCGCAGTATGGATTGTACTATTATTAAAGTTATACTCGTAATTGGCCCAATCTATTAAATATTTTATATTGTGCTGACTAATTATTGCCCCTTTTGGTTTGCCCGATGACCCCGAGGTAAACATATAGTAAGCATCGTTAATAAACGCTGACTCTTTTATCTCTAATTTTTTCTTAAATTTTTTTTTTGTAAATAAACTTTTTATTAAAACACTTTTTTGTATATTATTTTTTTTTTCTGTTAAAATTAACTTTGCTTGACTAATCTTAATTATTTCTAACATTCTTTGTTTTGGTTGATCTGGATCTAGAAAAAAATATGGAGCTCCAATTTTTATACATGCCAAAATTAATTTATATGCCTCAAATGATTTTTCTGAAATAATACATATGGGATCATCTTTTCTTATTCCAATAGTAGATAACTTGTACGAAAGGTTTTCTGCATCATTCAACAAATTTTTATAGCTAATGAATTTGTTGTTACTTAAAATAATAGCTGGATGATTAGGATTGTTTATTGCATTAAATTTGAATATATCGAATATATTTTTAACCATCAAATTTATATATTTGTACCACCATCTATTTTTAATACATTTCCATTAACGTATTCATTTTTGATAATGAAATCTAACGTTACTAAAATTTCTTTTATCTTGCCCAGCCTTTTAATTGGAATTCTATTTACTATTTCCTGAATTTTTTCTTTCTTAAGAACTTTAAAAGTTGAAGCTGTTTCTAAAAAACCAGGCGACAAGCATACAGACCTAATTCCATTTTTTCCTAGTTCTTTTACTAAAGATTTATTAAGTGTTTCAACGGAAGATTTTGCGATTGAATAAGCTATTTGACCAACATTTGATCCTGATGAAATAGAAGAAAAATTTATAATTAGTCCTTTTTTTTTATTAGAAATAATTAATTTTGAATAATTAACACTCATTAAAAAGGATGAATATAAATTTGATTTAATAATCTTATCAAAATTTTTTAAACTATGAGCACTTAACTTACCTTTTTCAAAACTTAATATTGGAAAGTTATTAAAATATCCTGCACAATTTATTAAAACTTTAGGAAATATTTTTTTTTTTTCTAGTTCATTGAATAGTTTTTTAACTTGTGTCTCTGATGAAAGTTCAATTTTTTTACTTTTATTAAAAGATAAGAAATTAGATTTAGCGCAAGTATCTAAACATATTAAATTAATTTTTTTTGAATTATAATAATCTTTAATTTTTTTTCCTAACGAACCTTCACTTCCTGTTAAGATATAAATTTCTTTTTTATTTGGCATAAAAAGAGTTTATAGTTTTCAGCAAATATCTGCTATCAGTTATTTTTTGAATTTGGTTTGCTGTAAGTTTTTTTTTTGTATGTTGCTCAATTATGGAAACTAGATCCAAATATATTAATGAGTCCCATATTTCTAGTTGTTTTAAGTTAACTTTTGATCCAGTGGTTACATCTCTTTTTAGAAGTTTATTGATTTTTTCAAGTAGTTGAATTTTTGAATTCATCATTTTGTACCTTTCGAAATCATATAATCCAGTTCCATACCCATTAAATTTTCATATGCTTGACCAAATTCTAGATTTTTAAAATGTTTTTTTAAATAAAATTCCAAGTGTTTAACATTATCAAAATGAAAAAAAGTCTGCTTTTTAATAAAATGCCAATTTTTTAACTGATAAATATGTGGTGCTATTATTTCTACATGATCATAACTAAAATGTTTTGGTCCAACAGTTATTATAATAAAGGATCCATTTTTTTTTAAAACTCGTTTATACTCTTTAAGAGATTGAATTATATTTTTTTCACTTTTTTCATACTGAATAACGTTAATTGAAAGAACCAAATCAAAAAAGTTGCTCTGAAAAGGTATATCTGTATTTGTTCCAGGTCTTATGTCTGCGAATAAATTGTTATTTAATAGGTTTTTTTTAGGAACTTCGCAAGTTTTTTTGGTTACCTCAGTTCCAAAAAGTTTTACATCAAAATCTTTAAATAATAATAAATTATTACCAAATCCACACCCAACATCTAAAACTTTGTTATTTTTTTTTAAATTTATCTTTTTTTTTAAAAAATTTCCTTTCAGTAATCTTACTAGAGTTTCGCTTGGCCAACTTGGATAAATTTTTCTATTTATATGATATTTTTCCCAAGCTTTAAAATCAGATGTTGACATTTTTTAAATTTAATTTCTTTTAAAAGTTTTTAAAATATTGTAACCACATTTAGTGTTTATTCTATCTAGTTCTGATAAAGGTGGAATTGAACAATAACCAAGAATTTGTTTTTGCTTATTTGACAATTTTTTAAAGATATTTTTTGGAATTGTCTCTGGTATATTTACTTGCTGTTTAAGCCACCACTGAGTAATTAAGGAATTTATTAGCCATCTACTTCTATTTGTTTTATTTTCCAAAGTTCCATGCCAAGTTCTGCTATCGATTAATACCAGATCTCCAGGTTTTGCACATATTACTTTCCTATCTTTTAAACTTCTATCTGTATAAGAAGCAGACATATGTGATCCTGGCACTACAACTGTTGCTCCATTCTTTTCGTTCATTTCTTCTAAAACAAAAAGTAACAAAATAGATATCGGCCAACTTCCAGAAAAAGGAAACATCGAATCTATATGTAAATCTAGCGCATATCCACTAGATCGAGCCGTAGAGCTTCCTACGATATAATTTGGAACATTGTCTGGCAAAAAACGATAGTAAGGATCATTTATTAATGGTTTGAGAACTTTTTCAATTTGTTTATCTGAAATTAAATCTATAAAAACTTTATCTTTTTCTGGTAAATTATAAATTCTTAGATCTTTGCTATCTCTCTTTGGCAGTCCTTTAATCTGTGTAGTTTTAAGGTTCAAATCTCTATGAATTTTGACAACCTTTTTAAGTAGACTTTTAACTTTTTGCTTTAATATTAAATTTTTAATATGACTATAGCCATAAACTCTTAAATCTCTAAAAATTAAATTTAACTCATTTTTTGATATTTTTCTAAGCATGTTTATGTAAGTTATATTTATAAACCTTTTTTACAATATTCCAATCTTCCTGGGTATCTATATCGAATGATTTAAAATATTCTAGTATTAAAGGAGTGAATTTAAAATTTTGTTTTTTTTTTAAACCATTTAAAAAATAATTCGTTTGCCACCCAGCAAATACACCAACTTCAAAAAAAGTTTGCTTTATATTTTGAGATCTTTTCTTAAAAAAATTTGGAAAAAAGGGATTTAGTTTATTTTTTTTTATTTCGTAGGTCCATTGGATTGGAATTCTATTGGCTGAAACTGTAGTAAAAGCTTTGTTACTTTTTAAGATTTTAGAACCTTTAATTAAATCATATTTATCTATTAACGGGGAACAAGGTAATAACATCCAGATTTCATCAAAAACTTGATTTTTTTTTTTAAAATTATTTAAAACATACTTCATTACCTCTATTATTGTCACGTTATCTTTACTTAATTTATTAGGTCTCAAGAAATTTTCCAAAGATCTATACTTACTTAGATATTTTATTTGACTAACGCTATTAGTAGACACATGTATTTTATTAAAAAGTTTGCTTTTAATTGCTTCATTTAATCCATATTCAATAATTGGCTTTCTAAAAAAAGATTTCATATTTTTATTTTTTATTCTAGTTGATCCTGATCTTGAGGGTATAACTAATAGTCTTTTGATCATTTAAATAATACGGTCAAGTATTGCAACTAGTGTCCATTTACCTCCAATTGAATTCCAATTTAATTTTTTCTCTGGATCAATTGGACTAACTTTGTGTAATAAATCAGGCCTATGAAGTATTATATCACCCATAAAAAATTCATTTTCTAAATCTATCCATTTTTTTTCTGTTGGACAAAAAACTTCAAGACCACCTTCATTAAAGTCTGAATTTTTTGTTGACAAGGGAACAAGCAACTGTAACGGCGCTGGATCTGAAGTATCTGTGTGTTCAGTCATATAACCTCCCCCAACAGGATATTGTTTGATTACAGGTCTAGATACGATTCCTTTTTCATCATCATTTTTTATGAAATCCTCAGATTTAAGACTGAATAATTTGTTCCTAAAATTGTCCACCCTTTCAATTATTTCAAAAAAGTATTTTGATGGACAATCCTTAACACCAAATTTGTACATATGATCAATACATTTTTTTTTCATAGCAGGGACATTATTGTCAATACGATGAAATGAATAATTTATAAAATTACTTGTATTTCCTGGATTTGAAGGATCATTTATTTGTGAAAACTCATATGCTGATTTTTTTATTTCAAGAAGTTTATTTTTATCTAAACAGTTTTTGACTACAACACACTCAAAATTATTTAGTTTTTCTTTTAATTTTGAAATGGAGATATCAATTTCAATATTATCAGAATTTTTCCTAGAATTTATTTTTGAAATAATCATGTCTTGCCTTTTGGGTGCTTGTATAAATAGCATGTATATTCATAAAGTCCATAATTATGAATAAGAACAAAATTTTTTGATAATTTATTTATAAAGTTAAATAGATAATTAAATTCTAAGTAAAAATTTTTTTTATTTCTCCAATCAACATTGGGACTCATGCAATTAAATGCAATTCCCTTGGAGGCTTTTTTGTAAAGAATTTTTATAATTTTTTTCATAAAGATTTTCATATCTTTATTGGTATTTTTACCTTTTTGAGTAAATAAGCCATTAATGATAATATAATCCACATTTGGAACTATCTTTGAATTTAAAAGAATGTCGCCACAAATATAATAATTTTTAGGATATTTTTTTTTTGAAATTTCTATCATTTTTTCAGAAATATCCATTCCTGTATATTTTATTTTTTTTAAATCTTTTTTTGTTAAAAAATCATAAAAATGTGATAGACCACAACCAAAATCAATTATTTTTTTTTTAGATCTATCATTTAAAAAAAGATCACTCATAATCTCGTATCTTTTTATTGCTGCATTTGAATCATTCCACCCAACTCCCTTAAATGAAATTCCATAAGACTTAAGATCACTTTCATAAATTCTCTTTAGCTCATTGAGTGTTTTTTTCATCAAATTAAATTTTTGAATTTTTTATAGACTGTGTTTTCATTATATTCTTTCCTAAGAGTCTTACAATTCATTGATAATATTTTTCTTAATTCATAATTTTTAGTTATGCTCCTAAATTTTTTATCAAAATGTTTAAGTGTATCTACATTAATGGCAATTTTTCTATGAAAAATTTTAGAATTAATTTTTTTTTGGAATGTATTTAAATTAAAGATTAAACTTGGCAGACAGTGAATAAGAGATTCATATTTTGACATTCCCCCACTTACAATTGCTAAATCAGAATTTTTTAAAACTTTATGCACATTTTTGATCCTAAAGATTAAATTTATATTTTTATTTTTTTTAAAGTTTTTTTTTAAAAATCTAAAATCTTCTTTATTTGCAATCAGAACAGTAATTTTTAGTAGTTTGTTATAATCATGTATTGAATTTAAAATATATTTTATATTATGGCAATTTTTTGTACCACCCAGAGATAATACAATTTTTGCAATATTTTTTTTTACATTTATTTTTTTTATATTTTCAATTTGATAGAATTTGTCAAAACCATAAATTTTTTTTGTATTTTTATTAATTTTTCCTAAATTAATAAAATTTGGATAAGGCCGGTAAGTTGCCAATATTTCCCAATTAGGATTGTAAAGATTATCCCAGTATATAATTCTTTTGCTCAATTCATCAATTGCTAAAATAAACTCTTTATTTTTTTTCTCTGAATAATTGAATGAATAGTCAGTATCTAAAATTAAAAGATCACTATTTTCGTAATAAAAAATTTTTTTTATAATTTCTGCTTCATTTTTTTTTTTAATTTTTTCATTAATTTTATAAACTTTTATTTTTTTTGGAATTTTTGGGTAATATTGATCTTGAAAACTTTTAATAATAAATATTAATTTTACTTTTTTTTTTAAAAATAAATTAGCAAGATTTAAACATCTATAGATGTGTCCAAATCCAATTTGTTTATTACAGTCAACTCTAAATATAATTTTTTTTAATTTTTTCAAATAATTGTTATTATTCTAGATCGGTCCAGAATATCGGTTCATTCTTTTTTTTATTTTTTTTTATTTTCAGCTTATCTACTAAATTTATGTATCTAGCTTCAATTCCATGTTGAGGTTTAACTAGCATCATCTGATTTAGACTTAATTTGGTATTTTTTTTAATATTTTGTTTTGCAATAATTCCTTTTTTTCGGCACCATTTTAATTCTTCTGCCAGAGGATATTTATCTTTCTTGCCCATCATCTTTTCAACTGACCTAATATTCTTGATCATAAGTTTAAAATCTTTAGGATTGATTGCATAACTATGATCAGGTCCATCCATCTTACGGTCTGAAGTAAAATGTTTCTCTATAACTTTAGCCCCCTTACTAACTGCAGCAATACATGCAGTACCACCTAAAGAATGGTCAGAAAAACCAATAGGAAAATTAAACATACCTTTATAAGTGTCTATTACATTTAGGTTCACTTGAAACTCTTTTGCTGGGTATACAGATGAACATTGCAATAAAACAACTCTTTTATTTTTATTTTTTTTTATTATGTCTAAACATTCGTAAACGTCTGCATAGTTACAAATACCGGTGGACACAAAAAGAGGTAATTTCTTTTTTGCTATATAATTTACCAAATTCAAGTTTAATGTTTCTGTAGATGCTATTTTAAATGCTTTAACTCCTGCTTTCACGAGTGTATCAACAGCATTTTTATTAAAAGGACTTGCTAAAAAAAGTATGTTCTTTTTTTTGCAATGTTTTACTAATTTTTTAAGCCAATTATCTTGGAATTCATATTTTTGTAAGTATTTGAAATTTTTAGATGTTTTTTCAATAAAATTTTCAGCTTTAAATAATTGAAATTTAACAGCATCAGCGCCAGAGTTTGCAGCAATATCAATTAGTTTCAATGCTTGCTTTATATCACCATTATGATTTGATCCAGCTTCTGCGATTATAAAAGTTTTGTTGCCAATTATATTTTTACCAATTTTAAATTTATTATAAAAAAAATTATTAAACATATTAATTTAATCTTTTAAAAGTTGAGTCTACAATCGGATGTTTTAAATATTTTTTAAAGTTTTCTCCGTTTTCACATTTCGAAATAATTTTAAAAACTTTATTAAGTTCATATAAATAATTGTTTAAATCTTTTCTCGAATGTTTGGACGACATAAAGAACAAAGTGCTACAAAGCATTTTTTGTTTCATCATTTCCTGAGCGATTAATGTTTTGTAAGCAAGATTATTCTTTAAATTTTTAAATACAAATGTCGGAATAGATGGAATTCCAATAATATTTATATCAACTTTATTTTCTTTTGAAATTTTTATTAGTTGAGAAATAACAAATTCTCCATTACTTCGTATAGTTTTATAGGATTTAGTTTTTTTCATTAATTCTAATGTTTTTAAAGCTGCAACAAATCCAACTCTTTCTCCCCAAAATGAACTACTTATAAAACTGTTGTTTGCGTGCTCCATCACAGATCTTTTTCCAAGAACAGCAGCAATTGCAAATCCGTTTCCTATAGATTTACCATACATTACTATATCTGGAATAATCTTGAATTCTTGATGCAAGCCTCCAAAATTTTGTCTAAAACCAGAGGAACATTCGTCAAAAACTAAAACAACTTTCTTAATATCACAAAGTTTTCTTACCTTTTCTAAAAAATTATCTTTAGGTTCAATATATCTTTTAACCTCCATGATAATTGTCCCAATATTATGATTTTGAATTAGATCTTTTAATCTATCTAAATCGTTGTATTTAAAAGGATAAACCGTATTTTTTAATGATTTAGGAACACCATCGGTACTAATACCAGTCATAACATGACTATCTAGTGAATTTTTTTTTCCAAGGTTGCTGGACACGTACCAATCATGCCAGCCATGATAGCCACAAAATGCAATATTTTCTTTACCAGAAGCGGCCCTAGCTATCCTAGCAGCAATTGACATTGCTTCACCTCCACCTCTAGTAAATTTTACCATGTCTGCCCATTTATTAATCTCTATTAATTTTTCTGCTAATTGAAACTCTTCATAACAATTCAAAGTCGACATATTTCCATTGTTGATAGCATTGATTACAGCTTTATTTACCTCTTTATTCGAATACCCTAGAGTATTAGTTCCTACTGCAAACAAAAAATCTTTATAAGTTTTTTTATCAGATGAAGTAACTTTTATTCCATCAGCTTTTATAAAATGTGATGGCCATGATTTTGGTAACCATAAATTTGGTCTTTTAGAAATTAAAGTGTTGCCACCTGGAATAATATTTAAAGATTTTGACCAAAGAGATTTTTTCATTAGTTGATAATTAAGGTTAATATTAAAGTTCACTTATATAAATATGATTTTAATTGTAAACTTAAAAAAATTAATATAAACCTACGAAATAGCACACTTTTACATGAAAATTATACCAAACTTAATTGATGTTCAGTTATCATATGATGATAGAGGGGAATTAGTACATTGTAATAAATTTAATTTTAAAAAAAATAAAATTAAGAGATTTTATCAAATTTCAAATCATGAAATAAATTTTGTTCGCGCGTGGCATGGGCATAAGCGTGAAAAAAAATATATTTTAATTTTACAAGGATCATTAAAATTGTGTACTATCAAAATAGATAATTGGAAAAATCCAAGTAAAAACTTAAAAAAAAGTACTTTCATTTTAAATGAAAAAAATCCTCAAATTCTTTTCATACCTGGGGGGTTTGTACATGGATCACAAAACTTAAATGCAAATACTAAATTTATCGTTTTTTCAAATTTTGATATTAATGAAAGTTTAAAAGATGACTATAGATATGATAGTAATTTTTGGGGTAATTGGAATATTAAACATAGATAACTTTAATGAAAAATATTCTATTTTTAAGAAAAAATAATTCTATTAAATTTGCATTAAAAAAATTAAATGGAGCCTTTGGGAAACTAGGGTGCATAATTACAAATAATAAGATATTAATTGGTGTAGTAACCGAAGGTGATTTAAGAAGATCTATTTTAGAGGGAATATCTATAAACAGCAAATTAGAAAAAATAATAAATACAAATCCAACATTTATTTATAAAAATGAATTATTGGCGAAAAAAATTAAAAAAAGTAATTTCAATGCATCAAATTTAAATGACTCGATTTTTTATGTTCCTGTGGTTAACAATAAAAAAAAAGTTTTAGACATTTTATCTATAGAAAATTTAATCGATATTCTTGAAAATAAATCAATTAAAAAAAAACGTATTACTTCAAAGCTTCCAAATATTCTTATAGTGGGTGGTGCTGGTTATATTGGGACTATTTTAACAAGTTTTCTTCTTAAAAAAAAATATAAAGTGACTATTTTAGATAAACTACTTTATGACAAGAAAGTACTTAAAAAAAGTTTTGGAAAAAATAAAAATTTAAAATTTATTCGTGGTGATGTATGTGATTTAAATGTTCAAATAAATGCTATTAAAGATATAGATATTGTTGTATTTCTCGCTGAAATAGTGGGAGATCCAGCATGTAATGCTAGACCAGAAGATGCTCTAAAAACAAACTTTTTATCTTTATCAAGCTTGGCTACACTTTGTTCATTGCTCGGTATAAATAAATTTATTTATACTTCATCATGCAGTGTTTATGGAATTAATAAAAATAATGATCTACTCACAGAAACATCAGCTTTAAACCCAGTTTCACACTACGCAAGAATTAAAATAATGTCAGAAAAAGCATTGCTATCAAATAAAACTGATATCTTTCAACCAACTATTTTAAGATTAGGAACTGTTTTTGGTCCCTCATATAGAAATAGATTTGATCTAGTTGTTAATACCCTCGCAAAAAATGCTTATTTTAATAAAAAAATTACAGTACATGGCGGCAATCAATGGAGACCAAACATTCATGTTGAAGATATTGCTAATGGTATTATTGCAGTTATAAATTCACCACAATCAAAAGTGGGTAATAAAATATTTAATTTATCAAATGATGATCTAAACCATAAAATTATTGATATAGCTCAATATGCAAAGAAATCATTTCCATTATCTAAACTAGTTGTACAAAAGAGTAGTACTGATCCAAGAAATTATAGGGTTACTTCAAAAAAATTTGTTAATGCTACTAAATTTAAACCCAACAAAAGTATAATTAAAAGTTATAAAGAATTTAAAAAAATTTTTATCGGAAAAAAAATAAAAAATCCAAATAATAAAATCTATAGTAATTTGGAGACCTTAATTTAAATGAAATTTCAATTAAATAGATTTTTGCCATACAGCAGGCAAGAAATAGATAATAGTGATATTTTAAGTGTAAAAAAAGTTTTAAAAAGTGATTTTATTACTCAAGGACCAGAAATACTTAATTTTGAAAAAAATTTTGCGAAATATGTTGGGGCGAAATATGCGGTATCTTGTGCAACAGGAACTGCTGCATTACATTTAAGCTGTTTGGCTTTGGGAATTAATCAAAAACATAATATTTTAACAAGTCCTATAACTTTTGTTGCTTCAGCAAATTGTGGAGAATTTGTTGGCGCAAAAACTCATTTTGCAGATATTGATTTTAATGACTATTGTATGTCTCCCAGACATCTTGAGATAAAATTAAAAAAAAGAAAAATAGATTTAGTTATAGTAGTTCATATGTGTGGACACAGTGCGGAAATGAGAGAAATTTATAAATTAAAGAAAAAATATAATTTTTTTTTAATTGAAGATGCTTGTCACGCTTTAGGTGGAAAATACAATAATAAAAAAGTTGGATCTTGTTCATACTCAGATATTTCAACTTTTAGTTTTCACCCTGTTAAACCAATTACAACAGGTGAAGGTGGTATGGTTACTACAAATAATAAAAATATCTATGAAAAATTATTAATTTATCGCACTCATGGAATTCACAAAAATAGTAAAAAATTTTTAAATAAAAATATGGCATTTGATAATAATGGAGATCCAAATAGATGGTACTATGAAATGACAAATCTTGGATATAACTATAGAATTACTGACTTACAGGCATCTTTGGGAAATAGCCAATTGAAAAAATTGCAGAAATTCACTACAAAAAGAAATGAAATTGCAAATATGTATAACGTTGGATTAAAAAATAATAAGTTTATAAAAACTCCTAATTTGGGTAAAAATGTAAAGCATGCCTATCATCTTTATACAATTTTAATTGATTTCAAATCGATTAAAAAATCAAGAAATCAAGTAATGAAGGAATTAGCAGAAGTTAAGATTGGTTCCCAAGTTTTATATATACCTGTTTTTTTACAACCTTATTACAAAAAAAAATATAATTATAATAAATCAGATTTTAAAAATTCGATTAAATATTATGAACAGGCGTTGAGCATACCTATATTTAATTCATTAAAAAAAAATGAAATTCTTTTTGTTATAAATAAATTAAACCAAATAATAAAAAAATAAGTGTTACCTAAAATTTTAAAACCTGTTTCATGTAAAGATTTAGTAAGAGTTGGTGCTGATCATGATGGAGGATACGTAATATCTAAAAAAATTGTAGATAATACAGCGACTATTTTAACTTTTGGTTTAGCTGATGAATTCTCATTTGAGGTACATTTTAAAGATTTAAATAAAAATCTTTCAATCTACGCCTTTGATCACACGGTAAATAAATTTTATTGGTTTAAGCATTTTTTTAAATGGTCATGGTGGGCTATCAGATATCGTAAAAGTATGAGTAGAGCCTTTACTTTTATTAAGTATAAAAATTTTTTTGATAATAAAAATGCATTTCACTTAAAAAAAAAAATAGTTCCAAATAAAGACATAAATAAAAAAAGTACATCTATTTCTCAAATTATAAATAAATATCAAATTGATACAAAAAAAACTCTTTTAAAAGTTGATATAGATATGGACGAATATAAGATTTTGGATGAAATCTTAGAACAAAATTTTTTAGGCTTAATAATCGAATTTAGCTATGTTGACAAAATGTTAGATGAAGCTGTAAATTTTGTTAAAAGGAATACAAAAATGTCAATTATACATATACATGGAAATAATTTTGATTCACCAAATGATGATGGTAACCCTATTCACCTTGAAATTACATTCTTAAAGAATGAACTTTTAGAAAATGATGAAAAAATTTTGTCTTTAAAAGATTTACCTTTAAAAGATCTTGATTATCCAAATAATGTAATGAAAAATGATATACCGATCAAATTTTTTGATAACTAAATATAAAAAATAAAAGTCTCTTTAAAAAAAACTAAAAAAAAATTTTTCCTTAATTTCATAATATTTATCATTTCAATTTAGACTAGATCAATCATTTTTAATAAAAACTTACCAAAAATTTTTTTGTTTTTTTTAGAAATTTTTTTATAAAAAATATTTTTTTTTGAATTTTTCTTTATATTTATTACTTTAGAAAAAAGTTTTGATAATTCTGTTGGAGAATTTGGATTAAAAAAATGTACATTTGGAGATTTTATTTCTTTATTTATAGGAATATTTGATATTAGTAATTTCTTTCCAATTGATAATGCTTCATATGATGAGAAGCCTCCGGGGCCACCTTCATATAAAGTCGGTTGTACAACAGCTTTAGCACCTTTCATTAAGTTTAATTGGTCAGACCGTGGTATTGAATTTAGTATTTTGATTCTATTTTTTTTTATTAAATCACTGTATTTTTTTGATAAATTTTTGAAATAATTAGGAAATCTTGAGTCATAAGGGTTGCCAGTACATATAAGTTGAAAACTGGGATGTTTTAGCAAGAAAATTTTAAAAGCTTTAAACGCCGTTTCATGGTTTTTATGTTTCCAAAAGTTGTTACTAATAATAAAGTAATTATTAGATACATCGTATTTTTTTTCAATATTTTTTGTAGAAAAACGTATATTGTCAAAAATGTATGGGATAAAGGGTAGTTGAATAATTTTTTTACTATTAGCTTTATATTTTTTTATTAAACCATTTTTTACAAATTTAGAATTAACTATAACCCTTTGATTATCATTTAAAATTTTTCTAAATAAATTATTTCTTTTTTTAATCTCTTTTTTGTCAAATAAATAAGGTAAGTCCTTATGCTGTAGGTCATAAATATAACCTACAGATAAAATATCTTTTTTAGTATTAATCTGCATAGGGAAAATTAAGTGTGGGTCAAATTTATTGTAGTCATCTTCATTTATAAAAAACTCTATGTATTTTGATAAATTATAATTATCATTTGTAAATTTTTTAGCTGAATAAGTAAATTTATGAATTCTATTTTTTTCAATTAAGAAAATGTTCTTTATTGTTAAATATAAGTTATAAATAATTTTTTTTACTTTTTTAGTTAAATTCTCATTAAATAATAATATTTTTAAATTATATTTTTTATGGAAATCTTTATTTGAAATTAAAGCAACAGATATGTATTTAATAAGTGAAAAAATCCCTTCAGACGGATACAGGCCTGTTGTTATTATTATAGTTTTTTTCACTATTTTTTTTTTCTAGCTTTTATAAATTTAATTGGATTACCGGCATAAATTGACCAGCTTTTTAAATTATCTTTTACAAATGAAAGTGCTCCCACTGTTGTCCCTTCTTCAATTGTACACTGTCCTATAACAACTGTGCCAGAACCTATAATTACGTTATCTTTGATTGTAATTTTTTTTAAAACATAATTATTTCCAGGCTCAAACTCTAAATATTCGTTAATTTTTGAGTAAAACCTTGAGCCTTGTGATATATTTACATTGCTTCCAATCTTAATATCTCCAGAACATCCAAAATAAGACTGTCCTCCAATATGAACATTTGACCCTATATCTAAATTTCCATTATTAGCAGAAATAATTGTGAAATCGTCTATTCTTATATTCGAACCTAAAGATACATTTTTTTCACCAATTATAGTTACATTTTTAGAAATTTTTATATTTGTTCCTAATTTTTTAAATTGTAATTTTTTTAAACTTTCTTCACTTAGAAATTCACTATTCATTTTTTCGATTTAATAAATTTTATTATATTTGAACAAATATATTTTATTTGTTTATTTGTTAAATCTGGGTAGGAAGGTAAAGAAATACCCCTAGAATAAATTTCAATTGAATTTTTATAATTATTGTCACCCTTTTTATACATTTTCAGTCTATTTATCGGTTTAAAAATTGGCCTTGTTTCTATATTTTTTTTTGAAAGCAATTTTTCAACTTTATTTTTTAAATATTTATTTTTGAACAGAATATTTACCAACCAATAAGTGCTAGAGCTAAATCTAATATCTTTTTGAAATTGTAAGCCAGTGTTTTTTAAATTTTTTTGATACAATGTGTTAATTTGTTTTTTTCTTTTAATTAAATAATTGATTTTTTCTAGTTGAGCATCGCCAATAGCTGAACATATATTTGTCATTCTATAATTATAGCCTAAAATTTCATGATTATAATAATTATTTTTTTTCTTTATATTTAAGCCTTGAGATTTTAGTTTTACAATTTTGTCATATAATTTTTTTTCTTTGGTAACTACCATGCCCCCTTCACCTGTGGTGATTGTTTTATTTCCATAAAAGCTAAATGTTGAAATGTCTCCAATTTTACCAACATATGACTCTTTATATTTAGAGCCTATTGCTTCTGCACAGTCTTCTATAATTTTTAAATTATATTTATTTTTTAATTTTCTAATTTCATCAAAATTATATGTAAAACCATAAAGATGAACAAGCAAAATTGCCTTAGTTTTTTTTGTTATATATTTTGATATTGTTTTTTTATCCATTAACCATGTATCAATATTTACATCGGCAAGGACTATCTTCGCTCCAGAATAAGTTACAGCATTGCATGGTGCTACATAAGTTAAATTTGGTACAATAACCTCATCACCTTTTTTTAAATTAAGAGCTAAAACTGCTAAATGTAAAGCTGTAGTTCCATTGGTTGTGACTGTAGAATATTTATAATTAAATTTTTTTTTAAAATTATTTTCAAATTTTTTTATAAATCTGCCTTTAGATGATATCCAGTTATCTTCGAGACAACTTTTTACATTATTTTTTTCTTTTTGTGTTAAATACGGCTGATATAATGGTATTTTTTTATTCATTAGAATTTAATAAATCAGATCTTTCTAAAAAATAAAACAATTTTTTATTTTTTGTAATATGAGAAAATAATAAAGACTATAATGTTAAATTATACTTGCTTTAAAACATATGATTAGAACAAAAGATAATCTTCTACCGAACATGGTAGTAATTATAATAAGTAATATAAATCTGTAAAAATTTTTTTCAGTGCATAAATCAAGCCAATTGAGCTATTAGTACTGGTCAGCTGCACGCATTACTGCGCTTCCACA
>MDTG01149769.1_pt1 | contig 40068 bp, 35 predicted proteins | sample 811421 | NCBI WGS metagenome assembly MDTG01 (sample SAMN05326645, study PRJNA326480) | marine metagenome | isolation source: seawater | place: Pacific Ocean: South East | collected 2011 | reverse complement strand
GCCTAGGTTACAAACAGCCTGTCGTTGTGTTTAACGAATTACGCAATGCGGCCTAATTTAGCGAGTGGTGCACTTCGGGGTTGAATTCGCGAGCAATAGAATTATCTATCGTAGTAAATTTAACGTCTTTGGGTGAAAAGTTAGCCCATAATGATGCATACTTACTGCAAGCAGAACAATTACAACTTGTAACCGTATCCGTGATTTCAGGAACCGCTATTTTAATATTGCCACAATGACAACTTGCTTCGATCATTCCGTGATTCTCCTAAATACCTAACAGGTATATATCGAGCTAGTCGGTCATTTTTATACCACGCTGAAGCTCAATTATCTTAAAGACATATTATTAACAAAGTTATTAACCAATTACTATATATTAAAAGTTGGTTGCTCTTCTTTTTCCGTGCTCACAAAACGAGTGATTGGGTCGTTATTTAACTATGCAAGCGCTCAAACCATAACAATAGAAGAATGTTTCAATATTACTCAACTAATTGATTGCTCTAATAAATAATTAGTTAAAAAAGTGATATGAAATTTTCCTACTAAGCCTCGTTAAATGACTCCCCTCTCTTAAAAAACAAAAGAGCTGGCTTTGAGACTATATAAGCGAAAGGATCTGCTGATAACTGGCTTCCCAATCAAGGTAATTAATTGGGATTACATGGTACTCCCCTTTATTTTCGAGCACTAAAGAAGGAAAGCCTTGGATTGGCAGTGAACGCGCTGCGTTTATTTCAGCCATTAATAACACATTGATAGCATCACTTTGAATATCTTTAATAAAGACTGTTTTATCTAAGCCTATTTGCTCTGCGAGATTAGCAAGGGTGCTTATGTCAGATGGGTTTTGTGCGTTTAAGTAGTAGGCTTTTTGAATGGCATAGAGCATTTCGGGCTCTTTAACGTGTTGCCTTGCAACAAGCACCGCACGACATGCTGGATAGGTAGAGCGGCGTGGTTGAGCTGTATGCCAAAAATCATGATTAAATTTCGTACCAAGCTGCTGCTCAATTCGATGCCATGTTTGCTGTAAAAATTGCTGCATGTCAAAAGGCATTGGCTCATCGCTATCAGGTGCAAGCCCCCCTACTTTATACTCAATGCTGAGTTTATCGGTTAACGCAGCCTGCAGTTTTAACCACGTTTCTCTGTACCCCCAACACCAACTGCACATTGGGTCGTAAACATATATTAATCTGGCCATTTACTCGTCTTCTTGTTTATTGGATACAACAGTATTGCGCCCTGCCATTTTAGCCTTGTAAAGATTATCATCGGCTCGCTTAACAGCCTTACTAAACTGACTGGCGTGATTTAAGCTCGCGATACCAATACTACAGGTAATAGACACGGCCATTCCCACATCATAAGCTATGCGCTTATCGGCAACATGGGCACATAATTTTTCAGCAACGCGATGGGCTGTTTTGAGCTCGGTATTGGGTAATAAAATTATAAATTCTTCTCCCCCATAGCGTGCTTTTATATCGGTCGTGCGTAGCTTATCGAAAAGCATAGACGTAAAGGCAATCAAAACCTGATCGCCAAAATCATGGCCGTAGGTATCATTAACTAATTTAAAGTTATCTAGATCAATTAACAATATCGACATGGGTAAATGACTTTGTGCATCCGATTCTAAGCGTGGACAAATATGCTCATAAATATAGCGACGATTGGCAAGCCCGGTGAGTGGGTCGGTTAAAGCGTCACGCTTTTCAATAAGGGTAATATCAGCAATTTTTTGATGGCTTTTTTGACGGAAAAATTCACTGATCCCAGAGAACAAAATAACCAATGTGAATGAGGCCAAAAATCGTGTCATTTCAACATGACCATAACTTACCTGACCAACATCAGCACCAAACAACAAAAGTGTAGTGCTTAAGTACATAATGGCCACAAATACACTACCCACTTTAAGCCCTAGCGTTACATAGGCAACAACCGGATAAAACATTAGCCAATACAATGCTGTATTTTCTTTACCTCCGGTATACACCAGTGAGATACACAACAGCATAATAATTAATAAGATAATGCAGGCGATTGCAGTGAGATTTCCCGTTCGAAAGTAATAAAATAAACACCCGACGATGGCTATATCGCTTATTAGCAGCATCACTGTAAGCGGTAAGGCATACACCTGATAGTTCAAAATGAGTAATGTGGTAATTAATGCTATGGCAAAAAAGGCCATGGTAAATAACGTGAAGGCACGGCGTTGTTTGTCCGCCGTGTCGACACTTTTTAAGGTAATGGCACTAAGCCAGTTTTGATCCAAAAGTGAGAATACCTTTATACTTTAAACTTCAGAACGAGCTTTTCAAGTTCATAAAACTGCGCTTTAAGTTTAGTGCACTCATTGAGGGTATTGTTTAAGTTACTTTGCCCATGGTTAGACAACTCACTTATTGAATGAATATCACTATCTAAGCTTTGAATAACATGATTTTGCTCAGTTGTTGCATTTGCAACACTGTGATTTACTTCATCTATTGACTCGATTGCCTGTGTAACCTCGGCCATTTTGTCACCCGCAATATGCGCTTGTTCAACGCTTTTCTCGCTGTCTTTAATACTGGCAGTCATTACTTCAACTGCTGACGCCGAGCCCTGTTGTAACTGCGTTATGGTGTCTTCGATCTCTTGTGTTGATTGTTGTGTACGATGAGCAAGCTGACGTACTTCGTCTGCAACAACAGCAAACCCTCGACCCGCTTCACCCGCTCGGGCAGCCTCTATTGCGGCATTTAAAGCAAGTAGATTTGTTTGCTCGCTTACCCCTTTAATCACTTCGAGTACTTGGCCGATACTGACCGTGTGAGCATCTAAGCTGTTAATGGTTTTTTGTGCTTGCTCCATATTACGTGACAGTGCATTAATTGCATTTAAGTTGTCCGCGAGTGCAGACTGACTTTGCAGCGACTGGCTATTTGCACTTGTCGCTAATTTAGAGGCATTACTAGCACTGTTTGATATCTCTACTGCACTTGAAGTTAACTCATTAATTGCCGTAGCCACATTATCTGTACGCTTTGTTTGATCAGCGTACATAGCGAGTGTGCCTTGAGTTTGATTTACTAAGCTTTCAACTAATCGCTCCAGCTCAACCGTGGTACTTTTTACTTGTTCAATTGAGCTATGAATTTTTTCTATAAAGGCATTAAAGTAATGACTCAATTCTCCAAATTCATCGTTATTCTCGATTTCAAGACGACGTGTTAAATCCCCCTCGCCTTGAGCAATGTCTTTAATTGCATCGCTTAAGCGCTGCATCGGGCGCATTAAATAACGCAATAAAAATTGCATCATCAGTACAATCGCAACAATCCCAATAAGCATGTAAACAGCCGCCATGTTTCTAAATGACGCCACTGACGAATACGCTATCTCTTCGTTGATCACCACACCTAAGTACCAATCAACATTCTTAATGCCTTTTATTTTAGTAAACGAGACTAGCTTATCTGAGCCCGCAACTTGCACTTCAACAAACTCTGACTGTAAAGACAGATTTTTGCCAAACAGGTCACGCATATTTTTATCATTATATTTCGTGTCGGGATGACTTAAAATACGTCCTTCACTATCCAGTAAAAAGCCATAACCAAACCCTAAAAAGTCAATTTCGTTAACGATTTTAGTGATGGTTTTCATATCGATATCAGCGCCAGCAACGCCACTAAATACACCATTTGATTGCATTGGCGCGACAGCCGAAATAGTTAATTCGTTTGTGGTTACATCAATATATGGCGCGGTGAAAGCCGTATTCGTTTTGTTTTCTACAAGCTTATACCAAGGGCGTGTTGTTGCGTCGTAGTCTGGCGGTAATACAACAGATTGGTCATTAAGTACAAACGTCCCATCTGAAATACCAATGTACGTATTTTTAAAATTGCCCGCTTTGTCTGCCGTACTAAGCTGGGTTAATGTCAACGCTTTGCTGTCACCTAATTGGTAGGTATCAGCCACAGAAGACACGATGGCTAGTTTGGCATTAAGCCAGTTAGCAATATTTTGTGACACCGATTGAGAGATCTCTTGCAGAACTAAAGATAGCTGCTCCTGCGTTTGGCTTCGCATTGAGATAAAATTATTAATTGTGAATAAACCCAGCACTATCACTAATACTAATGACGCAGCTACGGTGACTTTGGTGGTAAATTTAAGCGTGCTTTGCATGGCAACCCTATTTGTTGTTATTTTTCGTTGTTAGCCGTTTATTTTTAACAAAATAAAATCACTTTGTCTTATAAATTTAGCTTAAAACCATAAAAACGTCGCTTTTTAAAACCACTTCTTCACGAAAATCGATTACTTTCTGTGTACTCATAATGAAAACCAAACATCAAATTGCAACAGCACAGTTCAGCACCTTTGTTGGAACGTTCCTACGCTGTGAGAGTTCACGTATCACTGAATACGTATTCATAAAATCATACGGCTAAGGTAATCAGGCATAAAAAAACCCCGCGTCTTAAACGCAGGGTTTTCATTAAAAAGAGGCCGCTTTAACCTATTCGTTTTTTCCACGTGTCGGCAAGACGCACAACATTCAAGCCATACCAAGCAATAAACGCATAGCAAATCACTGGAACGAAGAAGCTTTCTTGAATACTAACGGTATCAGCAACAACACCTTGCACTAAAGGCACAAGCGCTCCACCAACAATGGCTAAACATAACCAACCAGAGCCTTTACTCGTTAATGAACCTAGGCTTTCAATGGCAACTGAAAATATGGTTGGGAACATAATTGAGTTAAATAAACCAATCGCCAGCACAGAGTACAGTGCCACATTACCTTCTGTGAAAATTGTCACAAGTAACAATACAATAACCATCATGGCGTTAAAGAACAGCGCTTTAGAAGGGGCTATTTTTTGCAATGCCGCAGAACCGATAAAGCGGCCCACCATCGCACCACCCCAGTAGTATGCAATTAAACTTGCGGCTGCATGCTCTTCAAGCCCCGCAATATGTGCTTCACCAAAGTAATTAACTAAGAAACTACCAATTGAAACCTCTGCACCCACGTAACAAAAAATTCCCACGACTCCCATAATTAAATGAGGGGCTTCTTTTAGGCTATGATTTTTTGCTTTGCAGTCTTGCTCTTCTGTGTGCTCGGCAATGACAGGTAATTTAAAGAACGCAAATACCACAGCAATCGTTAACAGCGCTGCTGCTAGCATTAAATATGGAACCTTAACAGACTCAGCCGTTGCAGCGTTTGCCGCCAATGAGCCCGCGGTACCAAAAAATAAGATCCCGCCAACATAAGGGCCAACCGTTGTGCCTAATGAATTGAGCGCTTGCGCAAGGTTTAAGCGAGATGATGCTGTTTTCTCAGGTCCCAATGCGACAACATAAGGATTTGCTGATACTTGTAACACTGTAATGCCTGCAGCTAGTACAAAAAGCGCACCTAAAAATAGCCAATACTCATGCACTACAACAGCAGGGTAAAACAACATACAGCCAATTGACGCAACGATTAAACCGGTTAGAACCCCGTTCTTATAACCCAATTTTTTCACCAACATACCGGCTGGTAACGACACTATAAAGTAGGCGCCAAAGAAGCAAAACTGTACCAGCATTGCTTCGGTATAGGTTAAATCAAAGACGCCTTTTAAGCGCGGGATCAACACATCATTTAAAACTGTAATAAAACCCCATAAAAAGAACAGGGTCGTCATTGCCGTTAAGGGAAGCAGGTAGTTTTTATTTTGCTGCGGCCCCTCAGCGACAAACGATTGGTTTGTATTAATTTCACTCACGTGGTTTTCACTCCGTTAACAAGTTACGCTTGATTCTACACATTGAAGTAAAAATAGCACAAAGATTTAATAGGAACGTTCCAAAATATTTATTTCCTGCTATAGTTGCTTTAATCAAGAAAACCACCGGAGGCAGCATGCATACTGTCGATTTTAAAAGCCCTGATTTCTTAAAGCAGCACATAAAAGACACGCTCGCTTTTTATCATCCGCATTGTGTTGATAATTCAGCAAATGGTTGCGGTGGCTTCTATCAATTTTTTAAAGATGACGGTCAGATTTATGACAAAGAAACCCGTCATTTGGTGTCCAGTACTCGCTTTGTTTTTAATTATGCAATGGCCTATTTGCATTTTAAAGAGCCTGAATACCTCAGACTAACACACCATGGCTTAGCCCACCTTGAGCGTGTGCATAAGCAAAAATCTGGGGGGTATGCGTGGCTGTTAAAAAAAACCAACGAAGGCAAGGTCACCATTTTAGATGACACGAATCATTGCTATGGCCTTGCGTTTGTATTGCTTGCAAATGCAGTCGCATTAAAAGCTGGCATCAGCGAGTGTGAAAATACCATTTCGCAAGTATGGAATTTACTTGAAACCCATTATTTTGATGCCAAAAATAATGCCTATTTAGACGAATACACTGCCGATTTTAGTCAAGCCGACACTTACCGCGGTCAAAATGCCAATATGCACCTATGCGAAGCACTTTTGATGTGTTTTGAAGCCACTAATCAGCACCACTATTTAGACCGCGCGCTGCTGTTAGCACAGACATTCACACTAAAGTTGGCGGCAAAAAGTCAGCAGTTTGTATGGGAGCATTACCATCAAGATTGGCAGCTCGACTTTGATTACAATAAAGATGACCCTCGCCATTTATTTAGACCGTGGGGCTTTCAACCAGGCCACCAAACTGAATGGGCTAAACTGTTACTGATTTTAAATCGCCATGTTGAATTACCTTGGCTAGTTGAGCGGGCTAAAACGTTATTTGATGACACATTGGCTATTGCATGGGATAACGAGCACGGCGGTATTTTTTATGGTTTTGCGCCAGATAAACAGATTTGCGACAGCGATAAATACTTTTGGGTTCAGGCCGAATCATTGGCCGCTGCCGCCCTACTCGCTGATGCTACACACGATGATACATATTGGCTTTGGTATGAGAAAATTTGGCAATACAGTTGGCAACATATGGTAGATCATCAGTATGGGGCATGGTTTAGAATTTTATCAGCAAACAATCAGGCATACAGTGACGAAAAATCACCTGCGGGAAAAACCGATTACCACACAATGGGTGCCTGCTACGAAGTATTAAAAGTAATAACATTGAGGAATACATAATGAGCTTAGTGTGTTTTGGCGAAGCGCTAATTGACTTTTTGTCTGACGGCAAACAGCCTGAATCATTTACCAAATATGCAGGTGGTGCGCCTGCTAACGTGGCTGTTGCAGCAGCAAAGCTAGGATTAAAAACCAGTTTTTGTGGCATGCTTGGCGATGATATGTTTGGACACTTTATAAAAGATGAGCTGGCACAGCATGGCGTTAACACCGATTATTGCCAATTTACCGATGCCGCTAAAACAGCACTCGCCTTTGTTTCACTAGATGAAAGCGGCGAACGTTCATTTAGCTTTTATCGCCCACCCGCGGCCGATTTACTTTATCGGGTAGATGACTTTAACAGTTCGATGTTTGCTGAACATGCCATTATGCATGTATGTAGTAACAGCCTTACTGAGCACAACATCTATCAAACAACAATTTACGGCCTTACTCAGGCGAAAAAAGCCGGTGCAATTTGTAGTTTTGACATGAATCTGCGCGAAAACCTGTGGCCAAGCATGCGCCATACGCTAGATAGAATGTGGCATGTTATCTCTTTGTCAGATATCGTAAAACTTTCATTTGAAGAACTTGAGTTTCTAAATCAAAAAAGTCATCAGGCAATGCCACTTGAACATACCATTGATACCATTTTAAAGGCAGGTGTAACCTGTTTGCTCGTTACCAATGGCGGTGAAGCAATTAACGTTTATCACGCTGATTTTAAAGGCCAAGTAAGCCCACCAGCCACCAACGTTGTTGATACCACTGCCGCTGGCGATGCCTTTATTGGCGGTATGCTGTCAAAGATTGGCCAGCACTGTGAAAATAAGCAACGTTTTAAAGAGTTTTGCCAAACGCAAAGCAATATCGAAGAGACGATTGCTTACGCCGCCAAAGCGGGCGCTTTTACAGTGAGTCGCTATGGCGCATTTGCGTCATTGCCAAGTGCAGCAGACTTAGCCTAAATTAACAGTGAACACGGCAATCACACATGCCGTGTTCATTTTCTTCGTTACAACTTTGACTCTTCATTCGAGCATTTGTCTATAATCGGTAAATATCTAAGCACTTTCATTTGCGGATCAATAACAACATGGTCTCCTTGCTGAATGGCAATATTTATACGACCCTCTTTAGGGTAATAGGTGTTCGATTCTCCATTAATTTCCACAGGGATCGGCATCGGAAATTTATTCCCTTTTAACGAGGCTGTATTCCAACTTAACGTAATGTTATGTGGTGTTTGTGTTACTTCAAGCTCAGGTAATTCAGCCTGCTTTAGATACACATCAAAAAACCATTGATAGTCTTTACCCGTTAAACGATTAACAATACTAATAAACTCGTCGGTGTTGCGATAACGAGGCGCAATTGGGTAGGTTAACGATGCGGTGTTATTCACACCGTAAAGCAGCTCTCGTGTTGCTTGCCAAAATACATCTTCACCCACAAGCCAGCGAAGAGTATGCAGTGTCCAGCCACCCTTACCATAAATATCAGAGTTAAACGCTTGGTCAGATGTAATTTGACCTTCAAGCACAACTGGCGCACAGTTTTTAAGACCTAAATAGGCTTTATACATACTGTGATTGTAGGCTGCGTCACCAAATTTATATAAGCTGTAACTGGGTTGCATATAAAAACCAAACCCCTCATGAAGCCATGCATCATTAAGCTTTTCGTGGGTCATTAAATTGCCAAACCATTCATGGGCAAGCTCATGCTGTAATAACCAATCATATCCATTGGGATCACGCACATACTTTTTGCCATACGCATTGACTGTTTGATGCTCCATGCCTAAGTGTGGCGTTTCAACAAAGCCTAACTTTTCACCGCCCCAAGGATAGGGTCCGAGCATTTTCTCAAAAAACGTAACCTGCTGGCGTAAATCATTGTCGATAAGCTCGCGTGCTTTTTGCTCATTTTGTGTGAGAGACCAAAACTCAATAGGCACCGTCGCGCCATTCACACTGGTATACTCTGTTTGAATACGCGTATAGGGCCCAATATTAATCGCAATATTGTAATCACTTGCTGGCACCGATAATAACCAATCGAATTGTTGCTTATTATCACTCAGTTGCGTGATAGTTTGCAGTACACCATTACTCACTGCACTTAAACCATTTGGCACAGTCAAACGAATACGCATACTATCGGCTTTGTCTGCAAAATGATCTTTGCAAGGCCAGAACAAGTCACACCCTTCCCCTTGTACTGCCGTTGCAATCCATGGCTCACCCGATTCGGTTTGTGAAAAAACAAAACCCCCATCCCAAGGTGCATTTTTAGCAATGTGTGGCTGCCCTTCATAAGCAACGGACACACTAGTGACACTCCCTGGCGCTTTTTGTTCACCTAAATCAATGGTGATCACACCTTGATTTCGTTTAAAGTTAAGTGGCTTATCTTGTGAGGTAATTGCGGTAATTGTAAATCGGCTATCCAGTTTAAGTTCGACAAACCGAGTGGGTGCTAAAATTGTAAAGTCGGTTTTTGATAGCCCCTTTAATCGTTTCTTATTTGGTATGACTTCAAGTGCTAAATCGTAATGTGTAACATCAGTCTTAATAGCAATCTCTGATAGCGCTTGTCCTGTGTCACCAATAACAGGGTCTAGGGGTAATGGGTTTGTACTGCACCCCACTAAAATTGCACTTATAACAGCAGCAGCTGTTGATTTAATTAAATTAATACCCTGCAAAACACCTTCTCCATTCATTATTTTTATTATTTCTTTTATCGCATAGCTTTACAGGTAATACAGCGATTTGCGTTGAATTACCCTGTTACAAAAATCTTATCATTGTTGATCAAGCAAATATGGTGAAGGGTTTGTAATCATGGTATGTTTTTTAACTAATTAAAGAAAAAGGAATTCAAGCTATGAATAATAAGCTTCTTGCTGTAGGTGCTGTTGCAATTGTTGCAGGTGCAGTGTTGTATTCACAAAATAAAGCCAGTGTTGATGTAGATTTACCTGAGCTTGCCTATGTGCCAGCAGACACTGCCGTGTTTTACGGCCAATTAAAGCCATTCCCGTATAGCAAATACTTTGCACTTATGCCTGATGCAATGAAAGGCACCAACGACTTCACCCCTATTATTGCTGAGCTAAAACAAACCAGCGATCCAAACGCTGTGTTTCTTGCTTCGTTAATGGAAAAGTATCAACAGTCTTTAAGCTCTTATGATGCGTTTAAATCAATGTGGGGGTTTGGCGATGACTATAAAGGAATGATGTATGCGCAAGGTTTAATGCCAATTGTTCGTTTTGAAGTCGCTGACCAAAGCAGTATTATTAATAGCATTAAGCAATCTGCCGACGAAGCAGGTATTGCTTACACAAGCGAAACACTTGATGGTGTAGGCTACACACGGTTTAACATTAGCCTTGAAGGCTTAGATAATATCGACCTGATTGCGTCGACGCATAACAACTGGGCGACATTAACTCTAGCAACCCCTCTTTCGAACAATCAAGACTTACGCATTGCCCTTGGAATAGAAAAACCAGCTAAGTCACTCGCTGATACTAAAAAGCTGCCTGAGTTAATTAGCACTTTTTCACTTGATGGCAACTCAGTTGGCTATGTTGATCACCAACATATTGCCAATGCAATTACGGGTAAAGAAGACTCGCGTTTGCACCAAATGCTCACAGAACTACTCAACAAAGCCCAACAAGCCAATGCATTTGACGCAATTTCAACACCCGAGTGTCAAGCTGATATCGCTTACATTGCTCAAAAATGGCCCGCAACCGTATCGGGTACCACAAAATCGCGTATTACAGCTGATTATGCCGATTTCGATGTTAAAGCCGTATTACAAAGTACCGACCAAGACTTACTAAATACTCTGCAGGCCGTGCGTGGCTTTGTGCCAAAACACACCACACAGCTTGATGGTCAAATGCTCAGTGTTGCTTACGGGATTGATGTTGCAAAAGTACTGCCACTCGCCAATACATTGACTGGCGCATTGAAGTCAGCCGAATTTAACTGTGGCCCGATTGTCGCTCTACAAAATGAAATGCGTGATGTCAGCACTGCAGGGCTTGCTATGGTCTCGGGTTTTGCAAATGGCGTTCAAGGAATGAGTTTAAGCGTACAAGATGCCAAATTTACCCTTGATGACACTCAAGGCCCACAAGTTGAAAGCCTCGATGCCCTAGTGACTTTATCAGCCACTGATGCACACGGTTTATATTCAATTGCGCAGGGGTTTGTTCCACCACTTGCAAATATAAAACTGCCGGCCAATGGTGATGCGGTAGTCATTAATGAATATATACCTTCGCCTGTCCCGCTTAATTTTGACATTAAAATGGCGATGAAAGGTAATCACATCGTGATTTTCACGGGTGATCAATCAGCACGTATTGCAAACGAATTAGACGCGCAAAGTGTCACAAAAAATGGGTTTGTGAATATGGCGTTTGATATTCAAAAAATCCTTTTACCGTTACTTGATATGATTGCTGCAACAGGTCAGTTAACCAATGAAGAAATGGCTGAACTTGAAGCCCTGCGTGACCAACCCGTAGGTGTCTATTTTGCCACAGACATTACTGACAACGGCATAGGACTTGAAAGTAACGTACAAATTACTAAAAAGTAATCGTTTAAACTGATAAATGAGAAGAGCGCATTAGCGCTCTTTTTGTTGCTGCCATTTTAAAGAGTTATTAGTATCGCGGCTGCTAAAAATAGTCGTGTCTGAGCTTTCAATGCCACCCAGTTTGGCTAACCTGTCATACAGCACAACATTACACGTAGCAGCTAAATTCATGCAGCCAATGGTAGGCACATACACCACTTCATCACACCATGTCAGCACGTCTTTACTGACCGAACCATCTTCGGGGCCAAACACATAAAACGCATTTTCTGGGTGCTTAAATTCGGGTAATGGCGTGGCGCCTTCTACAAGCTCTATCACGACCGTTGTTGCGCCTTCTGGCTTCGCTTGCTCAAGGCTTTCAACTTGCGTCAGTGGGATATGCTCAAGCACATTTTTGGTATCAGTGTGGTACTTATTCGCACGCAGATAACGGCTGCCGGTAAAAAAAACCTGCTGGGCGTCGTAACATCCTGCGGCGCGTAATACACCGCCAACGTTGGTTGGGCTTTTGGGGTTTATAAGGCCAATCGATGCTTTTAGCGTAGTCATTAATCGATGTCCATGGTTGGCCATTCAGCAACATATAAATCAAAGTCGTCGAGGTCAACATGACAGTCTTTTATCGTTTTATCACGCACCGAAATACCTAATTGGTGCATCATTTCTTTGCTGCCACCATGGAGCAGTGGGTGCCAAGACGCAAGACCACGGCCTTCATGCAAACGACGGTAGCTGCAACTTTGAGGCATAAAGAAGATATCTTTTAGGTTTTCTTTGGTGAGCTTTACACATGAAGGCACGAGAGTTTGACGATTAGCATACTCACTACAGCCACAGCTATCGTTATCAAGGTATTGGCATACGATATTCGTGAAAATAAGCTCTTCACCTTCGCGAAGTTGATCTGTTGCGGCGAATTCATCTTCGTCTTCGCTGTCAATAAATGTGTTTAAACAGCATTTACCACAACCGTCACAAATGGCTTCCCATTCTTCTCGTGACATTTGCTCAAGCGAGCGCTTAAGCCAAAATTTATCTTCTAACATGGTATTACTCAAAGCCCCTAACAGCGCGCATTCTAGCTTAAAGCCAGCATGCGCGCAAAGTTTAGAGTGCTAGAGCTATTACTTTTGCTCGCTAACCCAACGCTTAATTTTCTCTTCAAGAATCGGCATCGGTAATGCACCATCGATCAGAATTTGCGTATGGAACGCTTTAATATCGAACTTATCACCCAGTTCTTTCTTACAATAATCGCGTAGTTCTTGAATTTTAAACTGACCTAACTTGTAAGACAGTGCTTGACCTGGCCATGCGATATAGCGCTCAACCTCAGCGATAATATCACTTTCAGCCATCGACGAATTCGCAAGCATGTAATCAATACCTTGCTGACGAGTCCAGCCTTTTGCGTGGAAACCCGTGTCGAGTACTAAGCGCATTGCTCGCAGTTGTTCGTCAGATAAACGGCCATACCACATGTAAGGGTCGGTAAATAAACCTAACTCTTTACCTAGGCTTTCTGCATAAAGTGCCCAGCCCTCAGCAAACACGGTGTACCCACCAAATTTACGAAACAGCGGTAAGCCTTCAATTTCTTGTTGTAGCGCAATTTGGAAATGATGTCCTGGTGCCGCTTCATGAATTGATAAGGTTTCAAGTAAAAACTTAGGCTGTGCTTTTAAGTTAAACGTATTGATGTAAAAAATACCCGGACGTGAGCCATCTGGCGCAGGTGATTGATACGATGCCCCCGCAGCAGATTCTGCGCGGAAATCTTCAACGGCTTTTACAACGTAAGGCGCTTTCGGCGCAATATCAAACATTTGCGGCAGTTTTGCGTCAATTTTTTCTTTCACTTCTTCATAAGCCGCAATCAGCGCTTCTGGGGTGTCGTAGTAAAATTCATCAGAGGTTCGAAGGTGTTCAAAAAACGCTTTTAAATCGCCTTCGAAACCCACAGTCTCTTTGACTTTTTTCATTTCAGATAAAATACGCGATACTTCGCTTAAGCCAATGTCATGAATTTCATCGGCGTTTAGGCTCAGCGTTGTATGCTGTTTAATTTGATACTCATACCATGCTTTACCATTTGGTAAGTCGCTGTAACCAATACTTTCTCGTGCGTTTGGAATATACTCGTTCGCTAAGAAATCAGCCATTTTTTGATACGCAGGCACTAAACGCTCACTGATCATCGCGGTATATGCGCTTGTCAGCTCTGCTTTTTGTTCGTCGCTGAATGACTCAGGTAACTGAGCAATCGGCCCCCAGAATAATGACTCTTCTGGTTTTTCTACGATATGTGTTTGAAATTGTGGTAATAGTTTTTCAGCAAGCGGTTTAGGAAGTACCACCTTGTCTTTCATGCCTTGGCGCATTGATTGCTCAACGCTCTCTAACCAAGCGATAAAGCCATCTGCACGTTTTTCAAATGCTTTATAGTCTTCAACGGTATTAAAAGGCTGTGCGCTTTGCCCAGACCCTAACGCGGCAAAAGTGTTATGCGCGCCGCCCATTTGATTTATGGGCATTAAGTGACTTGGGAATTGTGACCCTTCAATAGCCAAATCCAAGTCTCGAGCGAGTATTTCATAGCTTAGTAAAGACTGGCCTGTTAATTGTGCCTTATCAATATTTGCCAGTTTGTTTTTATATTCTTTAATGAAGTTAAGCTGCTCATTGCGATTGGCTTCATTGATCGGAGCAATAAAATCGTCGTTAAACTCGTTTCGGCCAATATAAGTGCCACCAATCGGGTTGAATTGTAAACCGTCTTCAAAATAATTGGTCAGTAATGTATCCAGCTGTGCGCTGGCTGATTCTGTTTTTACAGATGGTTGTGCTGCTGTTGTAGGTGTTGTTTCGCTTTTTGGCGTTGATTCATTACAACCCATTAATGCGAGCATCACTGCTGAACTAAGTAGTGCTAATTTTATGTTTTTCATTCTTTCCCTGCCGTTAAATTAAGTACCCGTAAATTATGCGGGTTTAGCGCCCTGTTTAGCAAGTATCGCTGCAACTTATCGCACTTTATTTACACACACTGACGTGATTGGTAAAGTGAAACTTCGACTTACCAATATTGAATAAAAATGAAAAAAACAGTTCTCGCGATTAGCTTAGGTCTTGCCTGCTTAGCCTCTGTAAATACCTACGCCACAACCTACGTATCGGCAAAAGCCATGGTCGATGTAAATTCAGGAAAATTGATTAAATCACCACTAATCAGTATAGAAAACGGTCAGATAACGGCTGTACAGACGAATACACAGCCTAGCTTAAAAGATGGCGATAAGCATATTCAATTATTAGAACTCACACTTGTGCCTGGTTTAATGGACATGCATGTACATTTGACCAGCGACCCTACAGTGCCTCGTAGTGCACGAATTGGTCAATCAGTGCCGCGCAAAGCGATTAAAGCCGCCCATTTTGCCGAAAAAACACTGTATGCTGGTTTTACTTCATTACGTAACTTAGGCGCAGAAGGGTATAGCGTTATTGCGGTGCGCGACGGTATTAACGAAGGTGATATTGTCGGTCCACGCATTTGGGCTGCTGGCCCATCACTCGGGGTTACTGGTGGCCATTGTGATAACAACCGTTTACCACCTGAAATGAAATACACCGCAGAAGGTGTTGCAGATGGTCCTTGGTCTGCCCGTGCTAAGGTACGTGAAAACATTAAATACGGAGCGAATGCCATTAAATTTTGTGCCACAGGTGGTGTTTTCTCTAAAGGTACTAAAGTGGGTATTCAGCAATATACGCAAGATGAAATGAATGCAATTGTTGATGAAGCTCACTTACGTGGTTTAACCGTAGCTGCCCATGCTCACGGCACCAGTGGTATTAAAGCTGCCATTGTAGCGGGTGTTGATAGTGTAGAACACGTAAGCTTTGTGGATGACGAAGCAATTAAGCTTGCAAAAAAACACGGTACGTGGTTCTCAATGGATATTTATAATACCGAATACACGCTGACCTTTGGCGAGCAAAACGGTGTTGATGAAGAAAACCTAAATAAAGAGCGTCAAGTATCTAAAAAACAACGTGAGAGCTTTAGTCGCGCCGTTAAAGCGGGTGTGAAAATGGTGTTCGGCACCGACGCTGCAATTTACCCACATGGCGATAACGCGAAGCAGTTTTCACGTATGGTTGAATTTGGTATGACACCATTACAAGCACTGCAATCAGCAACCATTAATAGTGCTAAGCTACTGAAAGTTGAAGATAAACTTGGCCAAATTAAAAACGGCTTTTTTGCCGATATTATTGCCGTAAAAGGAAATCCTCTTGAAAACATTGCCGTACTTGAAAACGTGCAATTTGTTATGAAAGACGGCATTGTTTATAAGTAATCACCAATTTGCTGGTTTCATTTTATTGAAACCAGCACCTCTCCTTGTTACCAGTAAAAAGTTAACCAACCATTTATAAGATGTTATTTGATTGTACCTAAACTGACTATTTACCCATTTTAGATAAATAACACTTGAAATGAAAACCACTCGCATTATCATTACCGAAAATTTTTAACTTCTTTTCTATAATGACAACTTACAAATACTCTGTTTTAACCCTTGCTTGTATCAGCGCTTTTTCAGTTAACGCTAATGATTTAAACGATGTTGAACGGATTACCGTCTACGACAAACAAAATCGCGTGGTGCTTGAGTCTGGTCTTGCGACAAAATCAAACATGACCTTAATGGAAACACCAGCCCCCGTGGTGGTGGTTGATCAAGCGCTTATAAATTCACAAGGCGCCACAAATTTACAAGATTTGGTACGTAACATCAGCGGTGTAACGCAGGCGGGTAATAATTATGGCATTGGTGATAACTTAGTGATCCGTGGTTTAGGCGCAAACTACACCTACGATGGCATGTACGGTGGTGCTGGCCTTGGTAACACCTTTAACCCTACCCGCTCAATGACTAACGTAGAATCGGTTGAAGTACTTAAAGGCCCTGCCACAGGCTTGTATGGAATGGGCAGTGCCGGTGGTGTTATCAACCTTATTGAAAAGAAACCACAATTCACTGAAAAACACACCGTTAGTGCCGAACTTGGCCAATGGGACAGCTATGCGTTGGGCTTTGATAGCACAGCTGCTTTAACGGATAATTTAGCGTACCGAGTGAATGCAAAAACAGCGCGCAGTGACGGCTATCGCGATTTAAAAGATGACCGGGACGAAATTTACGCGGCGTTGAAATATGTGCTTAGCGACAAACAAGACATAATGCTTTCAGGTGCTTATATCAAAGACGCCATTGCTGTTGACTCGATTGGCCACCCTATTCGTATTTTTAACAGTGACTCTGTAAATGGTAAAACGGCTGGCGAAGTCACCGCTGCTGATTTAGTTAACGATGCAACGGCAAAAGGACTGCAACTAACAGATCAGCAACGCCAGCAATTAGCAGATTCACTCGCAGCAAATGATGGCCTAACACCGTATACCTTCGGTCATAATGGCATTATTTCGCCGATGGCCAATGATAACGAAGGCGAAGAACTGCGCTTTAAGTTAACGCATAACTACTTTATTACTGATAATTTATTTTTAAATCAGCAATTACAATACCGAAATTATGAATCAAGTTTTGCGCGTCAAACTGGAGCGTATAACTATGTGTATTGGAATCGTAATGGTGTGATCAATGCCGACCCTCGCGCCCCGTTAGTTGTTGATGACGTGCTTTATCCCTTTGCTGCGCGTCGCCAAGAGTATCGCCAAGTGCAAGCAGACGAAAAATCATGGCAATACTTTGCAGATCTTCGTTATGACTTTAGTTTTGCGGGTATCGATAACGAATTACTCGTTAACGCCAACTACGAAGATCGTGATATTCGTTTTAAACAATACTCTATTTATGATGCCGATCAGGTCATTAAAAATAAACAAGGCGAGGTTATTTACCAAGGCCAACTCCCGTATATTTTTGATATTCGAACGCCAAATTGGGGCGCGGGAAGTTTTGCTGATTACGATCCTCTAAAGACCAGCGATTACAACAAAGAAGTGCAAGCGTGGGGAGTCGGTATTCAGCATGTTGCCTATATTCATGACACCTTTACCACCCGTGTGGGTGTCGCGTTTAATCGCATTAAACAAAGTTATCAGCATTTTGGCGTTGACCCTCGTTACCGTGCAAGCGCCGCAGAGCCAACACCAGAAGCAGATACTTCAGACAGCGGTATGACCTACAACCTAGGTGCGACATATAAACTAAACGACGATATTTCGTTCTTTGTAAATCACTCGAAAGGCCGCACAGCGTATAGCGTGTTAGGTAGTGTAACGGGTAACGAAGCTGACCGTGATGATGCCGAGTCTATCAGTAGCGATATTGGCATGCGTGTAAAGGCCTTTGATGATCAACTATTGGCATCATTGGTCATTTTTGACAGTGCCCGTACCAACCTAGAGTATGCAAACCCAGATTATGAAGCCGGCGTGTCTGATGCTTCTATACCAAAGAGCTTTTATGATGGTGAAGAGCAAACAAAAGGTGTTGAGCTTGATTTAAATGCGGATTTAAATGAGCAATGGCAACTTAACATCAATGGTGTCTATCAGGATGCCCGTGATAAGCAGAACCCAAATTCATCAAGCTTTGATTCGCGTCAAAAAGGGGTACCTTATGTCACGGCAAGTAGTTGGTTAAGCTACGATGCTCAGTGGTTTAATTTAGCTCAGCCACTAACGATAAGTGCAGGGATTCAATATGTTGATGACCGCAGTACACATTCAACCTCGTTTGGTATTCCAGATGGTTACGTACCTAGCTACACAGTTTACGACGCCGCAATTCAATACCAAACAGATGAGTGGAAACTACAGTTAAACTTAAACAATTTGTTTAACAAAACGTATTACTCAAAAGCAATGTTCTTAGGTGGTATGCCAGGAGAAGAACGTAATGCTAAATTAACGTTTAGCTATACGTTATAAGTAGTTACCGGTAAAACTAAACAAGCGCGACCCAACGTAGTCGCGCTTGTTTAATAACAGCTCACTCGTTATTAAAACGTCATCACGATACGACCCGTAATATCGCCTTTTAGCATGTCGTCAAAAATCTCATTGATATCTTCAAGGCGTTTTTCTTCAATAATGGCTTTAACTTTGCCTTTTGCGGCAAAGTCGAGACACTCTTGTAAATCTTTACGCGTGCCCACTATTGAGCCAACTACCGATACACCGTTCAGTACCGTATCAAAAATAGGCAATGGCATGTCTTCTGGGGGTAAGCCTACAAGCACGCATTTACCGCCACGACGCACACTTTTATAAGCTTGCTCAAAACCTGGTTTTGATACCGCAGTACACACTACTCCATGCGCACCACCGACTTGCTCAAAGATAGTCTCGCTTGGTACTTGCTTCATAAAATCAATGGTAATGTCTGCACCGAGTTCTCTGGCAAGATTCAGTTTGCTTTCACCCGTATCAACTGCAATCACATTAAAGCCCATTGCTTTTGCATATTGCACGGCTAAATGACCTAAACCGCCCACACCAACAATGGCCACCCAGTCACCGGCTTTAGCACCTGTTACTTTGAGTGCTTTATAGGTTGTGACCCCTGCACAAAACAAAGGTGCTGCTTCTGAAAAACCTAATCCTTCAGGAATTTTAACCACATAATCGCCATGAGCTACACAGTACTCGGCGTAACCACCATCTACCGAATAACCTGTGTTGTGCTGCTCAAGACATAATGTTTCTTTGCCTTCTAAGCAAAACTCACAGTGGCCACAGGCACTGTAAAGCCAAGGTACCCCAACACGGTCACCCACGGCTAAATGTTTAATATTGTCACCCACTTTTTCGATAGTCCCGACCCCTTCGTGGCCAGGCACCAATGGCATTTTAGGTTTTACAGGCCAATCCCCATGACATGCATGTAAATCAGTGTGGCACACACCACACGCGGCAATTTTGACAAGTACATCGTTGACACCAATGTCTGGACATGGGATATCTTCAATGCTTAATTTACCTTTGTACTCTTTATTTACTGCGGCTTTCATAACGTTCCTCCATGGTATTATTGGGTTTCAGCGTATACGATAAACAGATTAATTGTCACTGTTATTGATCCACATCAAGCCATACATTTTTACTGGAGTTATAAAAATAAATTAATATATTCAGCTAGATATACCTGCATTGGTGACAACTCAAACTTTAGTCGCAATACAATCAATAGTGGCTATTTCTTTTAGTTATACCCATGGCGTGCTAGCATTTAATTTCTGAAGTTTTTGAACAATGAAAATTATGAGCCTATCTGAAAAAAACGTAGCCTTTGTAATGCACTGTGGTGAAATGGGAAGCCGTTGGGGCTTTAATCGCACTATTGGCCAAATGTGTGGTTTATTAACCATTACAAAAGAGCCGATGACCGCCAACGAAATTGCCGATACGTTAAGTATCTCACGCGGAAACGTAAGCATGGGCATAAAAGAGCTTCAGTCTTGGCGCTTAATTAAAGTGCACCATATTCCGGGCGACCGTAAAGAATACTATGGCCCAGCTGGCAGTATTTGGGATATGGCAAACCGTGTATTTGAAGAGCGCAAAAAGCGCGAAATTGATCCAACTCTAAGTTTGCTTCGCGATAACCTACTCGAACAAGCCCACACCGACGATGAACGCTTTGCGCAACAGCAAATGCAAGAAATCCACGATCTACTCGAAACCGTTACTAAATGGTCAGCAGAGTTACAACGCTTAAGTCCAGAGCAACTACAAAGTCTCATGAAGCTTGGATCTGGTATTGGTAAAGTACTGGATTTTAAAGATAAGATTTTGAAAAAGCCGGGAAAGAGTGAGTAAGTTAGCGAGTTTGTAGGAGGCGTTTTAACGCCGAACATTTGAGATTCACGGCTGAAGCCGTTCCTACGGGTTTAATATTGTAGGCGTGATACTTGTTTCGGGCGTTCTTTTCAGGTCATGTTTTAGTGGATTTTGAACGAATAATCAAAACTGCACTTAATGTTCTTTCATTGCACAGGGAGTAATCTAGTAAGGAGGCAATAAACCGTCAGGCTCAGTTAAAACTAAGCCTAACAGTTAATAACAATAAGTTACTTAATCGCTGGGTAACCGATACGATCTGATAAGTAACCCACACTGGTTGCAAAGTAATACGAGCGATTCCAATGCATGAGTGCTTTGTAGTTATCGTAGGCTAGATACATGCGGCCGTTCACGTCATCCGGCATCACCATCGCGGCAGTAATGTCCACGTTTGGTAAGTCACTACCATCCATTTTACGAACACCTAATGCTTGCCAGTCAGCTAGACTGCGCTCTGACTCTTTCCAATATTCAAGCCATTGACTGCGCGTTTTAGTGCCACGTTTAAGAATATTTGCGTTATCAAAGCCTTCCGGTAATTTAACTTGGCGACCCCACGTTAAGTCATCGTTCCACCCTGCTTGCTTAAGGTAATTTGCAATAGAGGCGAAGGCATCTTCTTCGGTTGTCCAAATATCCTTGCGACCATCACCATTGTAATCAACCGCATAAGAATTAAATGAGGTTGGCATAAACTGCGTTTGCCCCATTGCACCTGCCCATGAGCCTTTGAACTTATCAAGGGTAATATGCCCCTCTTTTAAGATATCAAGTGCAGCCCAAAGTTGATTTTTGTACATGGTTTCGCGGCGGCCATCAAATGCAAGTGTCACGAGTGAGGCAATCACGCTGTGTCCACCTTGAATTTTACCGAAATTACTTTCAAGGCCCCAAAGTGCAACAATAAAGCGCGCTTGAACGCCATATTCTTTCGCTACTTTTTCGAGAACGTCTTGGTTTTCTTTATACAATTTACGCGCGCGATCAATTTTCCATTGCGGCACACGTTTTGGTAGATAGGTTTCTAGTGTTTCTTTTACTTCTGGCTGATTTTTATCTGCCGAGATTACTTTTTCTTTGAATTTAGCCGTTGCAAAGGCTTGGTCAAGCAGTGCTTGGTCGTAACCTTTTTCAAGCGCTTCTTTTTTTAATGCGGCAACATATAAATCAAAATCGGCTTGTGTTTTTTGTTCTGCTAGTACAGATGTGCTCAACGAGGCACTTAATAAAATAACGGCAAGTTTTTTAATCACTATCAGCTCCCTTGTCTTTTTTAAATTCGGTCAGCAGGTTTTCTTCCGGCGGAGGTAGTTGTAAGTAGAAACCGTGCTCAATTAACGCTTGCTTAACCGCCTCTAAATCTGCAACACCTAACTTTTTACGGCTAGCAAGATTGATCATCATCACATAATGAGGCTGGCCAAATGTCGCTAATAAAGCGTCTGGGACTCGACTAAAATCCTCTCTTTTCTCTACAAAAAGGTAGGTATCCGCTTTTTTCTTACTTTTATACACCGCAGTTAGCATTATGACCCTATAATATCTTGCTTAACGAAGGCGCACACTATAACATGAGTCAAATAATAAGTTATAAAAATTAGGTTAGATTTTTACTGTATAAGCCTTGTTCAGCCTGCGTTTATCTGTAAATACGACTAACCAAGAAAATTCAATTGAGCGTGTATGTCGGAACAAATTTTTGAATTAAAAGGGAACCTCTTTACATTATCTGTTTTACATTTATTTTCAGCAGATACCTCTCTTTTAAGTAAGCAGTTAGATGAGAAAATCGCCCAAGCACCTAAGTTTTTTGCCGGTGCGCCTATCGTAATCAACTTAAGCGACGTACAAGATGAAGCGCTTGATTTCTCGTTTTTAAAGTCTATGTTAACAAGCTTATCGTTTAATCCTGTCGGTGTGTGTAATGGCACGCAAGAACAAAACGAAAACGCAAAAGCAGCGGGCTTATCGGTCTTGAACTATTCACAGGACGTTAAGGGAGCAACCGCTAAACAACAAACAAATACGTCTATCGTTGAAAAAACCGTTCACCTACCAGCACAAGTCATTCATGGCACGGTGCGCTCAGGGCAGCAAGTGTATGCAAAAGACCGCGACCTTATTGTTATTGGGGCTGTAAGCCACGGCGCTGAAGTCATAAGCGATGGTAATGTGCATATTTATGGCACATTACGCGGCCGTGCAATTGCGGGGGCTAAAGGTTACAACGAGGCACAAATATTTTGCCAAAAATTAGAAGCAGAACTTGTTTCTATTAATGGCAGTTATTGGATCAGCGACTCCCTACAAGGTGAACACTGGGGTAATGCCGTACAAATCCAACAAAAAAATGATTCATTAGAAATTTCAGCTTTGGTTAAAGGATAAATCTCATGGCAAAAGTAATTGTCGTTACTTCTGGTAAAGGTGGTGTTGGTAAAACCACATCGAGTGCTGCAATTGGCACAGGTTTAGCACTTAAAGGCTTTAAAACCGTTATTATCGACTTTGATATTGGTTTGCGTAATCTAGACCTTATCATGGGTTGTGAACGCCGTGTTGTTTATGACTTTGTAAACGTTATTAATGGCGAGTCAAACCTAAATCAGGCTCTAATTAAAGATAAACGTGTTGATAAACTCTTTATCTTACCTGCTTCACAAACCCGTGATAAAGACGCCCTGACCCGTGAAGGTGTTGAACGCGTTCTAAACGAGCTGAAAAAAGATTTTGATTACATTGTCTGTGATTCACCTGCGGGTATCGAAGCGGGTGCCATGATGGCAATGTACTTTGCTGATGAAGCAATTGTTACTACCAACCCAGAGGTATCGTCGGTTCGAGATTCAGACCGTATCTTAGGTATCTTACACAGCAAGTCTAAGCGTGCTGAAGAAGGCCTTGAAAGCGTAAAAGAACACTTACTATTAACGCGTTACAACCCAGAGCGTGTTGAAAAAGGCGAGATGCTATCAGTTGAAGATGTACAAGAAATTCTTGCAATTAAACTATTAGGTGTTATTCCTGAATCACAAGCGGTATTAAGTGCATCGAACTCTGGTCAACCTGTGATCTTAGATTCTGAATCTGATGCGGGCCAAGCGTACACAGATGCAATTAATCGCCTGCTAGGTGAAACAGTTGATTTTCGCTTTTTAGATGTAGAGAAAAAAGGCTTGTTCAAACGGATTTTTGGAGGTTAATGTGTCTTTACTTGACTACTTCCGCTCAGAAAAGAAAAGCAGTGCGTCACTTGCAAAAGAGCGATTGCAGATCATTGTCGCACACGAACGTTCACAGCGTGGTACGCCTGATTACCTACCACAGCTAAAACAAGACATCCTTGATGTTATTCGTAAATACGTGAACGTAAGCACTGATGCAGTTCAGGTTCAATTTGACCAAAACGAAGATGATTTAGCGGTCCTTGAGCTTAACGTCACTTTACCAGACGAAGAAAAGAAATAGTCAAAATTGGGCGCCATGTTATAGATAACAGCGCCCTTTTTTATTTCTGCCACTGCATATGAAACTCGTAGTCGTCCTCGCCTATGGTTTTAAAACCTGCCCGTTGATAAAGCCCATATGCGGGATTTGCTTTAAGAACGGTTAAGTTAATTACATTCGCTTCATTTTTTAGCGCATGTAACACCTTTGTTCCTAACCCCTTCCCTTGCTCTGTTGGCTCTATTTGTAACTGCAGTAAGTTTATGTGATCTTGTTCTCTAGTAAACTTAGCAAGACCTACACACTGTGCCTCTGCAAAGACTAAATGACTGTGCTCAAAATGCTCTGCTACGCGTGCTTGATGTTGCTCAAGAGATAAGAACAAACCTTGCTTTTCTAAATGCTCAACCATGGTATTTAAGCGTAAGGTGAGCAAGTAAGGCTTGTCTAGAACTGTCGCTTTTATAAATTTTATCACTGCATGTCCTTACAACAAAAAAGGTACCTTAAGTAAGGTACCTTTTTGGCGTTTAACAAACAACTTTCTGCTAGAAGTTATAGTTTGCACCCAGGTAAAAACGGCGACCTGAATATTGGTTATAGGTAAATCGATTACTTTGCTTCCAATAACCTTCTTCAATTTCTTCTGTTAGGTTTACCACCGACGCTGTAAATGACAACGCATCAGTCAGGTTGTAAGATGCATTCACATCTAACTGACCATAGTCTTTAGTGTATAAGTTGTATCCCTGGTGAATACCGTTTGCACGATCATCTTTCCAGTTATACGAAGCTCGAACACTAAAGTCGTCATTTTCAAAGTACACAGAAACATTGTATTGGTGCTTAGCTGTACCCGGAATTTCAGCCTCTGTTTTTTGCCCATCCGTCGATACTTCGCTAGTGCTGGTATCTGTGTAGGTATAGTTAGTTAAAATACCAAAGCCGTTATCAAACGAGTGTTGGAAGAACAGCTCTAAACCTTCAGATTTCGCATCCCCACCACCCACTTTGGTGTTCATTTCTACTTCGATCGACCCATTACAGCAATCGTGTTCACGTTCAACAATTTCAACAGTCGAAATCGGTAAGTTAGAGATATCTTTAGAGAACAAAGTAGCACCAAGCGCCGAACCATCACCGTAATACCACTCAATTCCTAAGTCGAATTGATCAGAAAGCATTGGCTCAAGGCCGGTATTTACAGAGGTTCCTGTACCTCTACCAGTCCATGAATCTGGTGAGTTAATGTTAACGGGTGGTCCGTATGACTCCGCTTGACTTAAGTCAGAATAACTTACCCTTGCCATAGTACGTGCGGCCGCAAAACGAACGACGAGGTCTTCGGTTGCATCCCATGCTAAGTTAAAGCTAGGTAATACTTCACTGCCATCACTACTGCGCTCATTTGGATCTGTATCATCATCATCTTGGCCAATGACGTCGTCGTATGTAAGGGTACTAAGCTTAGTGTTTACATAGCGGACCCCTACATTACCTCGGAAGTTTTGCCACTCGAAATCAGCTTGAGAGTAAACAGACCATATTTTTTCTTCAAGCGCATAGGTGCCTGATAGACTTGGCATCACTGTTTGACTGAAATTTTGCTTTAGATAATCATCAAGCGCATTAAAATCAAACGCTAAAAAGTTGAATGCACCTGTATCACCAGCACTATTATCAACAACATGGTCACTTACAAGCGTCGCCGGATCTGGATGAAAATCTGGGTTATGAAACCACTCTGTTCCTGGTAAATAGCCACGGTAACCACCATTATCAGCTATGCCGTCATCCCAACGAAAGTCATTACGAATCCCTTTAATCTCGTGATCTCTGTATTTCGCACCCACATAGAAACGAGTGAAAAAGCTGCCATCAAGATCAAATTTTACATCGCTTTGAAGGTAATCTTCTGAATCTTCATTTTCTGATGAATATGAATCAAACCAATCATAGTATTGGTATGCTTCTTTATCGGTTGCCAAATCAGTGGATACCTCATAATACGGCTTACCATTCTCAATTGACCATAACCAGCTATTTACAGAGCCTTGGCGCGCATCAATATTTGCGTACGTTTCTTTTGACGTTCCGCCTTCAGCTTCTGTGTGTCCAAGCTTAACTGTAACGCTGTAAGTATCACCATAATAAGTGCCTTCGAAATCGTAGGTGTTTGATTTGGACTCGCCAAAACGCTCACGCCCAGTTAATTGTGGCGACAACAAACCACGACGAACAGGCACACCCCCGTTTACATCAGCATCACCCCAGTTATTATCATTGAGTAAGCCGTTGTCGCCATTGCCGTACGCGATAACTGTATCGCCATCAAGAACAATACCGTAATACGGATTATGGTTATCATTCCACTCCGCAAATGTAATGCTTTGCCCTGTTTGGTCATAGCCTAACTTGGCACCAAAATAGTTAAAGTTTAGATCAAGTCTGTCACTTGGAGCCCATTGTACTGCGACTTGATAACCATCCCGAGTGCGGTCTTGATTTGAGTTATTCACACTCATAGCACGAGGTGCCCAGACATTGTTGTACACTTCACCAGTTGCCTGGTCGACCAACGCAGGGCGTTCTGCACCTTCAACAGTATCTGAGTGAAAACGCCAGTGTGAGGCATTGTTGGTGATTGTTGTCACGGTGCGGTCTTGACGAGTAAAGCCTGCTAATACACCTATGTTTTCGTCATCATTTTTCCATGAATACAGCACATTTACTTGCGGCTTAGTATCTTCGGAAACATCATCGTAAGTTAATTCAGCGCTTAATGCGCCCGAGTTTGCTTCCATTTCGAGTGGCTTACGTGTGTGTAAAATGACAGTACCACCTATGCCACCTTCATCGATTCGTGCCTCTGCACTTTTATATACTTCAACGCTTTTGATCATACTCGAAGGCAGTAATGTGTAATTAAAACTTCGCGTGGGCGTACCCGAGCCAGATGATGCAATGTAATTACCGTTTAATTGCGTGAGTGTCCAATCAGGTGAAGTACCACGAATACTCACTCGACTGCCTTCCCCGCCATCACGGTCAATCAGCACGCCCGATACACGCTGTAATGAGTCCGCGACGTTTTTGTCAGGAAACTTACCAATATCTTCGGCAGTAATTGCATCAACCATGGCAGCTGATAAACGTTTAATTGCTAAATTTTCTGCCGTTGAAGATCGTATACCTCGCACTTCAATTACTTCAACATCCTCTTCAGCTTGCTCTGCTGCGTAAGTTGTATTAACCGCCGCGAGTAATGAAAGCAAAATTGCATTGCGTTTAAAATGCCGTCCTTGCCCTTTTCTTTTTATTGCTCTTTGCGTGCCCATGCCTTTCTCCAGTTGTGTGTTCTGCTTATGCTTGTAAGACTAAACTGCTTACAAAAGCACTTTATTGTTGTCGTTTTGAAACTGATTATTGGGAGTTAACAGCTTGTAAAACTCAAACTCAGAATAGGGTGAGTGATTAAAAAGTGATAATAAAAATTCGGTGACAGATATGACAAAATCGGCGTATGGAATATTTTATATTCTTTTTTTTATATTCTGCTTTATAGTAACCCCATAGTTTCTATAGTAATTCCATGAACAAAACCAATTAAAAAAACAAAGACAACTAATTGATTTTAAATGATAAAATATAAATACAAGCTAGTACCGACATTACATTATGTTTAGCAAACTTAACGACCCAAAATATATAAGACAAAAAAACAGCAATGAGTAATGGTAAAATTCTTGAAGTCTGCTTAAACGAAAGTCATTTGAAGCAGCTCGCAAACAATATCTCATCAGCGAGCCAATTAGGCGTGAAACGCTTTGAACTGTGCTGTAATTTGCATCTTGGCGGTTTAACTCCGAGTGTGTCAGCCATTGAATGTGCAGTGAAAAATTTAAAGAATAATGCAGAATTATTAGTGATGATACGTCCGTACAATGATCAATTCGAAGTCGATTCTCAGTGTCATAAAATAATGCGTGAACAGATCAAGTACGCAGCAGAATCCGGTGCACATGGTGTAGTATTTGGTGCAATTAAACATCAGCAAGTCGATGAAGACATAACCCATTCGTTGGTTAATACTGCAAAGTATTTTAATTTAACGGTTACTTTTCACCGTGCCTTCGACACGCTTGAATCACCAATAAAAGCCCTTGACTCACTCACTGCATTAAATGTCGATCGCATTTTAACGTCAGGCACACCATGGCAAAGTGGGCGTAATGCAGTTGATGGCCAAACTCAACTTAACACCTTACTCGCGCATGCTAATGCTAAGCCAGAAATTGTAATTGGTGGCGGCATAACGTTAGATAATGCGCCAACATTGTGGCAATTAATTAACCATCATTCAGCGAAGGCGTCTCTGCATGTTCACACATGTGTGCATAATTCGATTGGTGATATCGACATAGATACAATTTGTTCATTGCTCAAAAAGGATTAAATATGACTACAAAGCACCTGTATTATCTAGGTATCGACGGCGGTGGCAGTAAATGTAAAGTTCGCTTAGAAAACCAAGACGGTCATCTATTGAGTGAAGCAATTAGCGGCTCAGCCAATGTCGCTACCAGCGCTGTGCAAAGCCAAGCATCTCTATTGAATGCCACTAAACGTGCATTTGAATATGCTGGCTTACCTCTCACTGAGCTGAAAAAAACCTCTGCGCATGCAGGTCTTGCAGGGGCTAATATCGAGTCAGCAAGCAAAGCAATGGCGCAGTGGCAGCACCCTTTTGCTCAGTTTACTGTGTCAACCGATTTAGTGATTGCGTGTAAAGGCGCTCATCAGCATCATGATGGTGCGGTCATTATTCTTGGGACGGGTTTTTGCGCCGGTTTCCAACGTCATCAGCACATCACCGAGTTAGGCGGATATGGCTTATTGCTAAGCGATGGTGCAAGTGGGGGCTGGCTAGGCTTACAGCTATGCCGAAAAGCATTTGAAGTACTCGATGGCGTTACACAGCGCTCAAGTGTTATAAATACTCTGCTAGATGAGCTCGATTGCAAGTCGAGTCAAGCTTTAAGCCAACAGTTAATAACGGCCTCCCCTGGGGAGCTCGCCAAGTTTGCGCCGCTCGTTTTCGCGCATCCTAACGATAGTTTCTGCCAACAATTACTCACCGAGGCAGGCTCTTTTATAGACCGCTATATCGCTTACTTTAAAGCTCAAAATATACACCGTGTTACCTTGGTAGGCGGTATTGCCTCAGCCATTACTCCTTGGTTAAGCCCGTCAAGTCAATCTCAGTTAACGTTAGCGCAAGCTAGTGCTGAAGAAGGCGCTATTTTATTGGCAAAACAGTCATATTAGTCGCCTAATTGAGAACGCATTTGTGATGGTATTTCACCAAACAAACGCCGAAATTGTTTGCTGAAATAGCTTGGTTCAGAAAAACCGCATTGATACGCTACTTGTGATATTGGCATGCGTGTTTCAATTAATAATTTACGTGCGTTTTCGAGACGCACTTCGTTTATAAACTGATTTGGAGTCTTTGCTAAGTGCTTTTTAAATCGCCTTTCTAGAGCGCTAATCGATAAGTGTGCGAGTTCTGCCAGCTCATCAATACTAATTTGGCGATGATAATGTTCGCGAATATACTTAACAGGTTCTTCAATTGCTCGCACGTGTGAAAGGGCTTTAGATGTTTTTTGTAAATGGCGCGTCACACCATAGGTGCCAATCACATTACCATCGTGATCTTTGAGTGCGTGCTTAGATGTTGAAAACCAGCCAAGCTCACCTTGCAGGGTTTGATTTAACTCCAGACGGTCTGTCACGATAAAGCCTTCCATCACTCGCTTATCGTCATTCACATATTGAAACGCTAAGTGTTTAGGCGAAAAGTCAAAATCTGTTTTTAGTAAAATTTGCTCTAGAGTTTTATAACCCTGATGTTCAATAAAATGCTGATTACAATGTAATATTCTACTATCCGTATCTTTCACCCAAAAGAGGATATCGGGCAATAGATCAAATGCAGCAATGAGCTGATTGACTCCCGCTTTTTTTATTATTTCTTGAATATTCATAACTAAAACCCCCCTAAAAAATGTCATTGCCATTATATTTTAAGCGCCGATTTTGTTGCATTGTCAACCGAATTTTTATTATCGCTTATTGCCCAAGCTTACCTATTATCAATAACATGACATTAACAGTAGCAAACGCTACTTTGATTAGGAGCGCTTAAGATGAGCAAAGCTAAAATCCGCATGGCTATGATCGGCGGTGGCGAAGGTGCCTTTATAGGCGCAATTCATCGCATTGCAGCGCGATTAGATGGCATGATAGAGCTTGTGGCTGGTGCATTCAGCTCGGATGCCAACAAGTGTAAAGCAACTGGCGAATTACTTGGCCTCGATAGCAGCCGTTGCTACGACAGTTACCTCACCCTATTTGCAGAAGAAGCAAAATTACCTGCTGAAGAGCGCGTTGATTTTGTGGCAATTGTAACGCCTAACCACTTGCACTTCCCGGTGGCAAAAATGGCTCTAGAGCACGGTTTTCATGTTTTATCAGACAAGCCTGCAACTCTGTCACTTGTCGAAGCACAGCAATTACAAGAAATCATTACCAAACAGGGTCTTTTGTATGGATTAACACACACCTACACCGGCTACCCGATGGTCAAAGAGGCTAAGCAGCGCATTAAAGCGGGTGAGCTTGGCTGTATTCGTAAAGTCATTGTTGAATACACCCAAGGCTGGCTTGCACAAAGTGAAGATGAAAGCTCTAAGCAAGCAAGCTGGCGTCTTGATACGAGTAAATCGGGAATAAGTTGCTGCATGGGCGACATTGGTGTGCATGCAGCGAATTTGGCTGAGTATGTATCGGGCCTCGAAATAACCCAACTGTGTGCCGATTTAAACCATGTAGTTGATGGCCGCAGCCTCGATGATGATGGCACGGTGCTATTGCGTTTTAACAACGGTAGCAAAGGCGTATTACTCGCAAGCCAAGTCGCTATTGGTGACGAAAACAATCTACGCCTGCGTATTTATGGTGATAAAGCCAGCCTTGAATGGTCGCAACTAGAGCCGAATAGCTTATGGCTGCGTGCGCATAACCAAGCAGCTATCTTGCTAAGAGCGGGTGTAGGCGTACTTCACACTGATACGCAAAATGCACTGCGCACACCGGCGGGTCATCCTGAAGGATACCTTGAAGCCTTTGCCAACATTTACAGTAATTTTGCAAAGCAAATTCACGCATTTAAACAAGGCGACAGCGCCACAAATCAAGAGTTTGATGTACCCGGTATCAAAGAGGCAGTTCGCGGTATGGCATTTATTGAGCATGTTGTAGCCTCGTCAGAGCGCGATACTAAGTGGCACAGTTTACAGATTGGATAATACATAATGAAAAAAATCAAAGGGCCAGCGATCTTTCTGGCGCAATTTATTGGCAATGAAGCCCCTTTTAATAGCTTTCGTGGATTATGTAAATGGGCCAGTGGTTTAGGTTACAAGGCCATTCAAGTCCCTACCTCTAACCCCGCTATTTTCGATTTAGAAAAAGCCGCCGAAAGCCAGCAATACTGCGATGAAGTCACTGGTATTGCAGCCGAGTCAGGCCTTACAATTTCAGAGCTATCAACCCACTTGCAAGGTCAGCTGATTGCGGTACACCCTGCATACGATGAAATGTTTGATAATTTTGCTGCAGACCACGTAAAAGGCAACCCAGCGGCACGCATACAATGGGCAACGGAGCAGCTAATGTTTGCCGCAAAAGCAAGTAAACGCCTTGGTTTAACAACGCATGCGACTTTCTCGGGGTCTTTTTTATGGCATACCTTTTACCCGTGGCCACAACGTCCACAGGGACTTGTTGAACAAGGTTTTAACGAACTCGCTAAACGTTGGTTACCAATTTTAGATTGTTTTGATGAACACGGTGTTGATGTTTGCTATGAATTACATCCGGGCGAAGACTTGCACGACGGGGTAACATTTGAGCGCTTTTTAGCCGCCACAAATAATCACCCTCGTGTGAACATTCTATATGATCCGAGTCATTTCGTATTGCAACAATTAGACTACTTAGCATTTATCGATATTTATCATTCACGCATAAAAGCGTTTCATGTCAAGGACGCTGAGTTTATTACAAATGGCCGCTCTGGGGTATACGGCGGCTTTCAAAACTGGCAAGACCGACCGGGCCGTTTTCGATCTTTAGGTGATGGGCAAGTCGATTTTAAGCAAATTTTCAGCAAATTAACCCAATATGGCTTCGATGGCTGGGCAGTGCTTGAATGGGAGTGTTGTTTAAAACACCCAGAAGATGGGGCACGAGAAGGCGCTGAGTTTATTAACGCACATTTAATAAACCCCACCGACAAAGCCTTTGACGATTTTGCCAGTGGCGCAACAAACACTGAGCGTAATAATCGAATTTTAGGTTTATAAAACCGACAACAATTGAACACACAGGACACACAATATGGACAACAATAATTATAATCGCATTGTCTTTCGGCTTTGCTGTATAGCACTGATTGTGACCTCGATGACCTTTGCCATTCGCGCTGGTATTTTGGGTCAACTTGGTGGTGACTTTGGTTTAACTGACACCGAACTCGGTTGGGTCAATGCAATGGCGTTTTTAGGTTTCCCCGTTGCGACCATGCTCGGTGGTATAATCTACAACGCTATTGGTGCTAAAAAGCTGGTCGCGTTGGCATTTATTTGTCACTTACTTGGCCTTGCCTTAACCATCACCGCAGATGGCTTTTGGGGCTTGCTGGTATCGACTTTTCTAATAGGCTTTGCAAACGGCTCTGTTGAAGCAGGTTGTAACCCATTAATAGCTGAAATGTACCCTAAAAACACCACCACCATGCTTAACCGCTTTCATGTTTGGTTCCCTGGCGGGATTGTAATTGGTGCATTAGCGTCTAATTTCATGTCGGCTGCCGGCCTTAACTGGCAGTGGCAAGTCGCTTTAATATTAGTCCCGACCATTATTTATGGTGCCATGCTAATTAAAGCAAAATTTCCGACCTTTGATACACGTACCCACTCGACCAGCAGCAACATTCGTCATTTATTTACCCCGCTGTATTTATTTCTTATAGCGTGCATGACACTGACCGCCACAACGGAGTTTGGTACTCAGCAATGGATTGAACGTATTTTAGGTTCATCGGGGGCATCACCCATGGTCATTTTAGCACTTATAACAGGGCTCATGGCGGTAGGTCGTTTTTTTGCAGGCCCTATTGTCCACAAGCTTAACCCAACTGGTGTATTACTTAGCTCTGCGCTTTGTGCAAGCTTAGGTGTCTTTATGATGAGCCAAGCACAAGGCACCATGATTTATCTAGCCGCTATTTTATTCGCCATTGGTGTAACTTACTTTTGGCCTACCATGCTTGGTTGTGTTGCCGAATACATTCCGAAATCGGGCGCGCTAGGTATGTCGTTAATGGGAGGCGCGGGCATGTTCGCAATGAGTATTTGGAATCCAGTCATAGGAAGTTGGATAGACAGTGCCCGTTTGTCTGCAAAAGCATCAGGTGCCAGCGCGGAACAAATCGAAATTTTAGCCGGACAGGCTGTATTACAAAACCTGTTGATATTCCCGATTATTTTAATCGTGGCATTCATAGGGTTGCATTTAGTTATTAATAACAACAAACGCGCTGAAAAGTGCGCATCTTAAGCAAGTAAATCGTCGAGGAACACCATGTTTAAATCTCTCAAAGCACTGACTTTAGTGCTCACAGTTAGTAGCTGTGCACTCGCTAATGCGACTGATAATCAGCTAACACAACAAGAAAAAAACGCCGGATGGCAGTTACTGTTTGATGGCAAAGACATGTCACAGTGGCGTAATTTTAAAAGTGACTCTTTAAATCCAGCTTGGGTTATTGAAGATGGCGCCATGACCTTAACAAAAGGAGGTGGCGACCTACTAACCAAGAAACAATATCAAAACTTTGAACTGCACATTGATTGGAAAATTTCAACCAAGGGCAACAGTGGTATTTTTGTGCTGGCCGATGAAACAGGACAAATGATTTATTCACATGCGCCAGAGATTCAAATTATTGATAACAAAGAGCACCCTGATAACAAAATTGACTCTCATTTAGCTGGCTCAATTTATGATTTATTCGCTGCCCCTGCTGCTGCACATAAACCCGCCAATAGCTGGAACCATGTGCGTATAAAAATGCAAGACAACCATCTACAAGTTTGGCAAAACGGCATTAGTACGACAAGCATTGTTATTGGTAGTACAACATGGAACACGCTTGTAAAAGGCAGTAAGTTTGCCAATTGGCAAAACTTTGCAACGGCTAAGCAAGGCCATATCGGGCTTCAAGATCACGGCGATAAAGTGTGGTTTAAAAATATAAAAATTAAGGAGCTTTAAGATGTCTGAATTTAAGCATAAGGTATTGGTTGTTGGCTCTGGTGCGGGTGGCGCAATGGCCGCTTACACACTCACAAAACTAGGTCATAAAGTACTGCTGTTAGAAGCAGGTCGACATTATGATCCAAAAACCGAAAGCCCAATGTTTCGCCGCAATAGCGAGGCTCCATTAATGGGGGCAGGCAACAAAGATAAAAACTTTGGTTTCTACGATGCAACGGTCGATGGCGGTTGGCAAGTACCCGATGAGCCATACACCAGTGCAAAAGGCAGCGACTTTTATTGGTGGCGCGCTCGCATGTTAGGCGGCAGGACTAATCACTGGGGTCGTTACTCGCTGCGCTTTAGTGAACACGACTTTAAAGGTAAAAGCCGTGATGGTCACGGTGCGGACTGGCCTTTCGAGTATGCCGACTTAGCACCTTGGTACGACAAAACAGAAGAGCTCGTTGGGGTGTGTGGCACTAACACTGGCCATGAAGATATGCCAGATTCATCGCCGGGTATTTTGCAGCCACCACCAAAACCCCGCGTACCAGAGTTATTAATTGCTGCTTCTGCAAAGAAATTGGGCATTCAAGCTGTGCCAATGCATCGTGCGGTTTTAACCCGTCCAAAAGACGACCGTTTAGCATGCTTCTATGCAACACCATGTGGCTCTGGTTGCTCAATTGGTGCCGCATTCCAAACAACAACATCGCTGTTACCTATGGCAAAAGCAACGGGTAATTTAAAAGTGATTACTGATGCAATGGTAAAATCGGTGGCTGTTAATGATCAAGGTAAAGTAACGGGTGTAACCTATGTTGATAAGAAAACAGTCACAGAGCACGCTCTTGAAGCTGATGTGGTAATTCTTGCGGCCAGTGCCTGCGAATCAGCGCGTATTTTATTAAACTCTAAACACAAAACACACCCTAAAGGTCTTGCTAATTCGAGTGGTCAGGTTGGTCGTAACCTAATGGATTCAACAGGTGCATGGCTAGGAGCACAGATTCCAGCACTAAAAGGCCGCCCGCGTTATAACGAAGATGGTCATACCGCAAACCACTTATTCATTCCTTGGTGGGGTCATCAAGCTCAAGCTAACAATGAGTTAGATTTCCCACGTGGTTATCACTTTGAAATTGGTGGCGGCTTCAGACAACCTGGTTCAGGTGTGTCTGGCGATAAACAAGGGTATGGCCCCGCCTTAAAACAACAAATTCGCGATGCGTATGGCTCTTATGTAGGATTTGCGCTACGCGGTGAAATGTTACCAAATAAAGATACTTACATGGAAATTGACGAAAACGTTAAAGATAAATGGGGTATTCCGGTTTCGAAATTCCACTTTAAGTGGTCTGATCGTGAATTAAAGCAAATTGAGCATGGCTTAAAAACGGCCAAACAAATCCTTGAAAACATGGGCGCAGAGGTTGGTGAACTCCCGCCTGCCGAAAAAGCTATTTCAAAAGGTGGCGAGATTATCCATGAGGTAGGTACCACACGCATGGGCAGCTCAAAGAAAGATTCTGTGACTAATCAATGGGGTCAAACGTGGGATTGTAATAACTTGTTTGTCATGGATGCAGGGGTGTTTGCCTCAAACCCACATAAAAACTGTACGCTCACCATCATGACGCTGGCAATGCGTAATTCAACTTGGCTTGCTCAACAAATTGATAATGGGGTACTTTAATTATGCATCATCGTAACGAACACGAAACCTATAACTATGTTTCAGGAATGAGTCGACGAGACTCTTTAAAGTGGCTAGGCTTATTAGCCGCAGGCTCAGCGGTCGGGCTAACCGCAGGGTGTACAAAAGCACTTGAAATCGGTGCAGCATCCTCAACTGAGGGGCATTGGCCGGACTTAGATATTAAACCTATTACCGCAAAAGGTTATGGCCAAGATCCCAATTTAGTGATCCCACCACAATCACCATGGCCATTGACATTAACGGCGGACGAAATAACCTTAGTGGCGTTATTATCCGATTATATTGTGCCGCGCGAAGGCACTATTCCATCGGCAAGTGAGTTGCACGTACCGGCGGTTATCAATGAATGGGTTAGCGCACCTTATGAAGGACAACAACGTGACCGCATTAAAATTTTAAATTCACTTGCGTGGATAAACGACGAATCTAAGCTGCGCTTTAAGAAGCCATTTACCGGATTAAGTGAGCAACAGCATCGTGCAATTTTAGATGATATTGCTTATTTTAATGAACAAACACCTGCCCAATTTCAACGTATTGGTAAAGCATTTTTACGCTTTAAAGAGTTGGTGTTAGCCGCTTTCTTCTGCACGCCTGAGGGCTGTAAAGACATTGGCTACTTAGGAAATGTGCCTATTGCAGGCGATTATCCGGGACCGTCTGACGAGGCAAAAGCGCATTTAGATCAGATTTTAGTAGACCTAGGCTTGAGCGAATACGCCTATACCGATTAGCTTCCCCCCTTGTGTTGTTTTATAACACACTGCAATGCAGGGGGTTAACTCCCCTGCTTTTTTAGGATTTAAATATGTTTAACTCTCGTTATTTATTATTTTTAATTTGCTTTGTATTTAGCAGTCAGTTATTGGCGACTATTCCAGTCAGTGTGCAATTATGGTCGGTTAAGGACTCCCTTAAAAAAGATTTCCATAATACTTTAAAATCACTCTCTGAAATGGGCTTTGATGGCGTTGAGTTTGCCGCAGACTTTGGCCCTTACAGTGATAACCCTGCCGGCCTCAAAGCAAAACTAACTGAATTGGGCTTACTTGCCAGTAGTGCTCACGTCGGCTTTGATGCACTCAATGAAAGCAATATTGATAGCACACTCCTTTTTTACGAAACACTTGGAGTAACAACACTGTATGTCCCTTGGGATGAGCGAGCATGGCACCCAGAAGGCGTTAAATCATTGGTTAAAGAGCTGACTAAAGTCAGTAATTATGCAAGCCGCTATAATATGAAGATCGGTTTTCACAATCATAATAAAGAGTTTAATGCATTTAATAACGCAACATTTTGGGATTACATCGCTAGCAACACCCCAAATAGCATGCCATTACAACTAGACATTGGCTGGGTTAATTACGCGGGTAAAGACCCTCTTTATTTCATAAAAAAATACCCCAAGCGAACGCTCTCAACACACATAAAAGTTCGTACTAAAAATGGCAGCATGCTCAGCCCCATTATTGGTGAAAACAGCATAGATTGGCCAGAAATCATCGACACCTTAGAAACAGATGGTAATACCCAATGGTTAGTGCTTGAGCAAGAGGAATACCCTGAGGGGTTAACGCCACTGCAAAGTGTGGCAAAATCGAAAAAGAACTTAGATAAAATTTTAGTGGGGATGTAAATCCCTGCTAATGGCGTTATATAGAAAAATAACGAGCGTTATTCAGCATATAATCGGTAAAATTCTCGTTAATTTCTTCACCCAATAAATTTAAACCGCATTATGTTACATACTGATTCAAAAAAGGAATTTCATATTAAATAATACAATATAATCAAAAAAGGGACAGAATACCCTCTTTTAGGCTGGTTGTCATATATTAAAAGGATCGTAATATAAAGAAAAACATCTCAAGGATAGAGCATGAAAGTCCTAACGCTGAAGAAAAATTCAGAGAAAAGCGTGTTATTAATACTCGCTTTTATACTGTTTACCCTGTTGATTCTTTTAGAATATTTACCTGAAAAGTATCTCATTTATCAATTAACGTTGCTAACAACCGTTTTCATATCTGCAATAATTATCGTCTTAGTTATTAGCTCCAAAAGTGAATTAACAATATGCCATCATGGCGTATTTTATCGTTCTATGTTCGGCAACTTTCACATTGAAGCCAGTCGGATCAAATTGCTCCGTCACTATTCAAAATGTGGTTTTCACTGTGTCATTATGTTTGGTGATAGGTTCTTTCTTTTTGCCCCATTCTACACGTTAACCTCACGGCAAACACAAGGACTAAAACGCTATAATTCCAATTTATTAAATAGGCTACACGAAAAAAATAAACACAGAAAACTGCTCTAACCGCTTAAGCAAAGGAAAGATACTTTAATAAAATCATGTTGTGAAAACGCACCATGCTTATATTTATTAAATCATACTATTTAGAGGGTGTTATTTAAGACATTGAATTTTAATGCGCTTTATAGAAGCAGCCACCAGATGGTTTGACTATTTAGTGAAAAATATAGTCAAACCACAGTCAGGCTCTGTTTAAAGAGTGGGCTCTTAGTTATCCCATTCTTTAAGAGCATCTTTAACATATTCATAGCGCCAAGAATTGAATAAGTCAGGCTTAGATGACGTTTTTCGTTCTTCGTTATCGAGCTTCCAGTTCCAACTTATTAATTGGTTAATTTGCTTTTTAGACGCTAAGACATCTTCTGGAATACCCTGCTCTTTTGCTACTTTAGTGATCTTTTGCTTAATATCTTTCGCCGCCTTTTTATAAGCTGGAAAATCAATAAGACGCTTTAATTGCTGCGGATGCTCACTAACGTCAATCGCTTTTCCTCGCTCGATGCATTGTAATATTTCAACCCCCGAACGATTTACTTCCATCGGCTCAATACCCGGTACACGGCGTAAAGAGTTTAAGCTTGCGGGTTTACGTTTGGCAATTTCAACCATATTGTGCTCTTTCACTACAAAGTTAAGCGCGAGGTTTTTTCGCTCAGCTTTTTCACGGCGCCATGCAGCAAGCTCTCGTAATACAGCTAAGTCATGAGGACGTAATTGCCATGCATTTTTAATATCTTTATAAAGCTGATCATAAGGCGTTTGATAAGCCCGTTTTTGCGCAACCAACTCACTTTCACTAATGACGATATCAAAAAAGCCAGCTTCATCAATTTGCTTTTTAATTATTTCGAAACAAGGTAATAAATGAAAAGTATCGGCTGCTGCGTAATCTAGCTGTTTTTTGGTTAATGGGCGTTGTAGCCAGTTTGTTCTTGATTCGCTTTTATCTATTTCGATATCAAGTAATTCTTTGACCATGTGGGCGAACCCCATGCAGTTGCCATGCCCTAAAATTTGCAGTGCAAACTGGGTATCAAACAAGGGGGTTGGAACAAAACCCGCGTACTTTTGAAACACCTCAATATCTTCTGACGGAGAGTGCAATACCTTTAAAACATCTGGGTTTTTAAGCACTTGCCAAAAATCATAAAGCGACAACTCTGCCAATGGATCGATTAGCGCTAAGTGCTCACCATCAAAAACTTGAATAAGTGCGACCTCTGGGTACAAGGTGCGACGGCGCATAAATTCGGTATCAATAGCAAGCACAGACTTGCCTGTAATTTGTTCTACAAAATCATTTAATTGGTTTTGCGTTTCGATCACTTGGTATTGCACTTATACCCCTTTAAATATCAATTACCATAAAAAAAGCCGGCTAATGCCGGCTCTTATTATTTTTCGTCCTTTAAGGCTCTTCTCAGAATCTTACCAACGTTTGTTTTTGGTAATTCATCCCTAAACTCAACCAGTTTAGGCACCTTATAGTTCGTTAAATTATCACGACAGTGTTTTATTATATCTTTTTCAGTTAAAGATTGATC